>JAABUQ010000041.1_pt1 | contig 225259 bp, 160 predicted proteins | sample 5560001 | NCBI WGS metagenome assembly JAABUQ01 (sample SAMN10711888, study PRJNA513371) | rock metagenome | isolation source: Antarctica rocks | place: Antarctica: Victoria Land, Finger Mt nord | collected 2015-12-18
GGGTCCAAGCTAGCCGCATATGGTTAGCGCGTCACGTGACGTCACGTGATCGGGTGGGTCGGGTTGGACACTCGGCGCGCATTCTTCGCCCGTCCCACCTTGTTGGGCTAGGAAATTTGCCTGACCCTAGGGTCAAGGTTGGGCGGGCCAACCCGATTGGGTTGAAACTCGACCCGACGATCACACTAATTTAAAGCAATAGAGACACGCTAAACATCTCTAAAATCTATCTTAATTTTTTTACAAATTTAATCGAAATTTGAGAGAATTATTTTTAATAATTTTGTGCGATCTAGAAGCACTAGCTTAGATCGAAGCATATTTAATAGCTTTCGAAAATAAAAATTATTAATAATTCGAAAAAGTAGATTTAAATTAATAAAAGTTTTGTATAATTGATTTTTTTAATTATTTTAAACAAAGAAGAACAACAAATCGATATAACTTTTCTTCTAATAATATATTAGTTTTGCATTATTTATTTGTATTACTAATTGTAACTTACGCGATTAAAGATTAAATCAATTGCGGTTTGCAATCTAGATCTTTTTCGTTTTAAACAAAAAATAAATTGAAGATATTTCTTTATATTTGTTGTGCTTAAATAATTGTAAACAATAAGATAATTTAAAATCTTATAACAACTTTTATAAATAATTTAAAAAAAAATCTTTACAATTAAAGTTACTTGAACAAATCTATTTAAAAGCTTAAACTATGCTCTTGTATTAATTTTTTTTGTTTTATATAAATTAACAAGTCTTGATTAAGTCTTGTTTAAAATACATTTGTTAATTGCAATTTGTAACTATTATTCTTGAAATTAAATATTAATATTTGAACTTTACTCGATATATTTGTTTCTCTCTCTTAATATAAGTAACAAAAAATTGTTTCTAATTTTGTTTAATGCTTCGTAAAAAATTCTTTTTTTATTGTCGAAAATAAAATTGAGAAAATTTTAATCAAATTGACTCGCGAATTAATTAGAACGTAAACTACTAAATAGCGAGTTGCGCAAAATAAATTTGCGAAAATTATTTTCGATTAAAGATAATAATTGATTTAAAACTCTTAAAGAATTAGATATGTTGCAAACAAAAATAATAAAAACGATGTTTTTAAATAATGTATAAAGAATGTCTTCGAAATAAAAAAATAATACAAAATAATAATGCAAGTAACAATTAAGTTAGACAAATTATTATAAAATAAAGTGTAATTGTAAACTCAAAAATATTAAAAGAATCTCTTTAGAATAGAAGAGTAATGCAAAATAATAATGCAAGCAATAATCAATTCGAGTAGATTATTATATAACAATATAAACAAGTCTAATTGTAATCTCGAAGTATATCAAACTATACTCTAGTTAAATTTCCAAAGTTATAATAACATAAGTCTAAAAATAGTAATTCTTGACATCATAATATAATTTTCGATTTCTTAACAATTCGATTCGATTTTAATTTTTAAAATCGAAAATTAACTCGATTTGATTCGAGTCGATTTTAAAATAGTTGAAATTAAATTGTCGATTCGAATCGATTCTAGAAGTTGGAATCGAAAATCGAATCAACAATTAATCTATTTATATAGCAAAATCGTTATTAAGCAATTGTTTAAGTTTTGTTTATACAATAAATAGCTTTTCGATTGTTGTTTAACGCTTTCTAAAACGTTAAATATTTGATTAGAATTAACATTAAAGTGCTTGTTTTTTTAATAATATAATTGTATCATTTGCAAATTTCTCTTAATTAATTCTAATTGTTGTAAAACTCGTATAAGGTACTTGTTAGATTTTAATATAATTTAAGAGATAAAGTTTTTAATAAAGTTTTTATAACAATACTCTTATAGAAATCTATTACGCTAGTACTTTTGTAAGAAATATTAAAGAGAGTTATATTATTAAAAAGATTTGTAAATGTCTTTAGACAATGCAAGCAATTACTTAATAACAAGAAATTGCAACTTAGTAATTGTAATAATAAATAAAAACTTAAGATAAATTAAACACAATTTATAAGAGAGTTGTGTTCGAAAGCTATATATGTTTTTATTATTTAAAATTCAAGATGTTTAAGATATTTAAAATCTTAATTATCTTAATTATCTTAATTCGAATTTAAGATATTTAAGAATTAAGTCTTCTTAATTATTTTAATTTTGTTAATGAATTTTTTCTTCTTAATTATCTTGTAAAGAGCAATATACAATAAATAGTATCTATTAGTATACAATTTGTAATAATATTTTCTCTCTTCAAGAGTTTTTGTTTCAAAATTATTTTTTCTTTTTTATTATATTAATCAAACTAATTGTTAAACAATATCGCAATTTTATTATTAATTATTGCTATAAATATATTATTTTTATAATACGTTCTTGTTAAGTTTGTGTCTTATTTAATATATCTTGTTAAATAAATAAGAAGTATCTTAAGTATAAAAAGTGTTATCGAAAAAACTGAAAATAGAATTTGATTTTTAATTATTAAGAAATAAATAAAGCTATTTAAAAGACTAAAAAGCTAAATAACAAAATAACAAAATTGCGTCTAAGAATTACGCAAAAAACAAAACAAAGAAAATATTAATTTTGTTATTTAAAAGATATAAATAATACAAAGTCGAAGAATATTCTAGAAATCAAAAAGAACAAAAAAGAGATCAAATATACTAAAAAGACGTTCGAAGTTCTGTTTAATACTATTATCAATTTTTTATTATTTGCTCTTTTGTTTTCTAATGTTTTGTTAACTCTTATAAGTAAATTTGTTATTAACAAAATTGTCGCAATTTGTTAAAGCACTTCTTTAGATTCTTGAATAACTTTTATATATTTTCGAAGATAAAATATTCTTTTTACTTAATAAAATATTTTAATTTTTCTATTATAGAATTTTCTCAATCTTATATTGTTTCTTTTTATAAATAAAAGTATAATATATCTTGAAAAAACGTAGTTGAGTTTGCTAATTCTAACAATAAGATATAAAATACTAGGAATACTTTAATATTTTTAGATAAATCGAGTTTATAATTAATTAATCTCTTTGTCTTCTTAATAAAAAACAATTCGACTTTAGACTAATTGTCGATTTGATATTCGATCTTAACTTTGAAATCAAATTGAATTGTCAAGAAATCAAATAAAATCAAATCACTTAAAGAAGCTAGCTTATTACTATAATAAGTTTAGCTTAGTCGAAAAGTTACTATTTTAAGCAATCTAATTTTAAAAAAAATCCGAGAAATCAAATCTTAACGTTCTCACGTAATATTTTCGATTTCTCGCGATTAGTCTATTCGACTTTAATATAATATAATTTCTTGTTTAACTTCTTGTTTTAAGATTTTTTGTAAAAAGATATATTTTATTTCTCTTCTTTAATTAAGATATTGTTTTAATTTTATTTTAATACTTAATTAACTTTTCTTGCATCTTTAAGATATTGTTGTATATCTTTTTTAATATTGTTATTCTCTTAATAATTAATTAAATTAATAGATACTTTTGTTCTTTTTTAAAGAGATTAAATTTCTTGTTATAATTAATAAAGAATAAAGTTATTTTAATAATATTCGAAATCTTTGCATTTAATATTAGTTGTATTATAAATAAAAGTAATATTTGATTGCTATAAATATTGTTAACATAATATTTTAAATGTTGCTTTAAACTTTAGTTTGTTTGCTTTATTTAATTATTTATAATTAAATAATAAACAATAAATATTTTAAGTCTTTTTTCTAATATTAATAGAAATATCTTTCAATAATTAAATATAAAGAGCTTGTCTTTATTATTAATTAATTCTTTAAATATCTTATAATATCTTATAAATTAATTTAATTTAATATATTTTAATTATTTTACTACAAACATCTTTTTGTATATAATAATATATAAATACTTAATAAGTTTGTTAATTATTACTAGTATTAAATTATATTTATTTTTAATTGCTAGATTTATTAATTTAAGCAATTTAATAATAAAGTTTATTGTAATATTATATTTATTCTATTAACAATTAAGATATTGTTAAATATATATCTTAACAACTTGTTTTATCTAAAAAAACTAATAATACTAATATAAAAGTTAGAAAGTTTTAATTACTTTTAAATACTCTTGCAATAATTTATTATAATATTTCTTTATATATTTGTCAATTTTGTTAGTAAATATTTGAAGTTTTTCTTTTTTTTATTAGAAATTCTTTCTTATTGTTTCTAAGTATTTGTAAGATAGCATTTAGCTTATATTTGTTTGCTAATAATAATTTGTTTCTATTAATTTTAAGTATATTATAATTAAACAATTTCTTTGTTTTTATATAGTTTCTTCTTCTATTAAGTGCGTTTGCTCTATTATTATCTTTATCTAATATATATTGTATTTTAAACTTATATTATTTAAGTTACTCTAATTATTGTACTTGTTTTTTATTAAACTACTTAATAATAATAAAATACAAAAGATTTTTATAATTTGTAAGAATTGTAAATTTTAATAATTCTTTAATATATACTTTTTATAATTTTAGAAAAACTACAATAGCAAATAGCTTTTTGTTGTAAATATTATAATTTTATTTAATTAACAAAAGTTTTTTTAAGAAATATATTATTAAATATTAAATATTTTTATACTTTTAATTAATTTATATATTAATAGTTAAATTTAATATATTAATTTTAATTTTGTTTAACAATTGTAAATTGTGTATTTTTAATACCAATTTTTTTAAGTGTTTTAACTTAAGATTTTAAAATAATTTTCTCTCTATTAATTTTTATATTTATAATATTTTTTTTTGTAAAATTTGTTAATAATATTGCTTTAACAAAGTAGTTTTTAATAAATTTCTTGTTGTAGTTTATAAAATCTAGAAAAAATTAAACTTTTTTAATATTAATAGATTATTTTTGTTCTTTAATTACTTGTAGCTTTTTAAGATTTATACGTACTTTATATTATTTAACAACAAATTAAAAAAAAAAAATTAAAAAAAATTTGCATTTCTTTAATTTAAAATATAGATTTTTTTTATTTAAATATTTTAATACTTTGAAAATATAATTTATATATTTTTGTAATACATTATTAATTATTTTCTAATTTGTTGTTAAGATATTTGTAAATTCGAACAATATTATTATATATTTATATAATTTATATTGTATACAAAAAGCTATCTTTTATTTATTTCTTGTTTTTATTCTAATTTAAGTTTACGCTTTTTGTAAGTTTAATTTAATAAAGTACTTTACTTTAAATAATCAATTTATTATAAGTTGCGTATTAATAAATATTATTTATTGCGCATTGCTCTTTATAAGATAATTAGAAAGAAGAAATCTATTAATAGAATTAAGATAATTAAGAAAGATCTAACTCTTAAATATCTTAAATTCAAAATTAAGATAATTAAAATAATTAAGATTTTAAATATCTTAAATATCTTAAATCTTAAATAATAAAAAGATATATAACTTTTAAACACAATTGTTTTATATATTGTATTTAATTTATCTTAAGTTTTTATTTATTGTTACAATTACTAAGTTGCAATCTCTTATTATTAAGTAATTGCTTATATTGTCTAAAGACATTTATAAATCTTTTTAATAATATAACTCTCTTTAATATTTCTTACAAAAGTACTAGCATAATACTTTGAATATTTTAAGAATATTTATATTAGATTAATGCGTCTTTATTTTAAATACTAGTTTATTAATTTATGTCAATTAATGTTTAGTAAAGATAACAAAATGAAAATTAATAAACTTAATATTTATTATAGAAATTGTATTAATATAAAGAACTAACTTATATAAATAAACATTTATTTTATCTTCTATTTTATTTTAGCAAATTAGAAGACAATTTTTGTATTAATATCTCTTAAAGAAAGAATTTAGCATTAATTTAAGTTAAACTTACGCAAATATTTAAACAATTATAACAAAAATTCTTGTGCAATATTTACAAACTTTAACAATTTTAAAAGAGAATTTTGAAGAATTTTTAAAACATTTAATAAAAAACAAATTGCAAAAAAAGTAGTTTAGTATTTAATTTAACAAATCTTTGCAATAGATTATATAGCAAGATTTTAAAAATATATTAATTTTAATAAATAAAACAATGTTGCATTTATAATAATATTTCGACAAAATCTTAAAAACAATCTTAAAAACAAAATTATGCGTAATAACAAATTTATTAGCGATATATTTAATCTTATTAAAGTAGCTATTAATTTTAACAACAAGTTGTATATAAGAATTATAAAAAAGCAATACAATTAATTTTATAAAAAAGCAAAAATCTTCTTTAAATTAACAATTAAATAGTAGTAGAAAAAATTTTGTTCTAATTAGAAGTACAATAATTTAGACTATTGTAAATCTATATTTATAAAATTGAATTTTATCTAACAACGCAAAGAAAAGAATTTTAAAAAAAAGCAAAATAATAAATTTTAAAAAACGTACTATGTATATAACAAATCAAGTTATTTTGCAAAAAATTATTAATTACGAAATTTAATAAATTGTCGACAAATCAATATTATATTTAGAGAGATATTTAATAGCTAAAACAATATTAGAAAGTAAATTAATATAGAGACAAATACTTTCGAAGTCAAATTAAACAACAATTATTATTCGATAAAGAACTTAATGTTACGCTAGTACTTCCGTGAGGAGTATTAGAGAGGGTTATACTATTGAAGAGATTTGTAGACGTCTTCAGGCAATGCAAGCAATCACTTGGTAACAAGGGTTTGCAACTTTAGCAGTCGTAACAATAAGTCAAGACTTAAGATGAGTTGAACACGATCCATAAGGGAGTCGTATTCGAGATCTATATACTAAGAGATCAGCAATGCTCTCCCTGCTCTCTTGGTAGAGCTGGTAGAGCACTGCTCCCCGTGCTCCCCTGGTAGAGCTAGTAGAGCATATGCAGATATTCGTTCTCTGTACTACACTCTTGCGTACTTCATATACTGCTTGGCTCGTAACACTTAAATTAGTTACAAAAAGTTCTAGATAAAATATTATTAGACAAGACATTCGTATTTACGTAAAAAATTAATTAAGTAATTTAAAAAATTGTTAAATCTTATAATCTAGTTATCAACTTAGACAAAAAAATAAATAAAAGAACTTTTATCAATATATAAAAAATATTAAAAATTATTTCGAGATTTTAGTTAGCTTATCGAAGATTATAAACAAACGCAAAAAAAAGCTAAAAAGCAATATTACTACAAAAAAGAATATATTTAACATTATTATAAAACAATTAAATCTTATAATATATATAGATTTTAGTTCAACTATTATTAATAATTCGAGATAATTCTTTAGAAATTCTATTAGTGATTCAAGACTTCTAGAATCGTTGTGTTAATGTTTTAGTTCTAAAGTTATATTAGTAGATTTAGTCAACTCTAGATTGATCTTAAGCATTATTAAAAATTTAAGAAATACGTTAAGCGTTATTTAAATATTACTTGTGTTGTCAAGATCTATTAAACGTAATTTGCAAACACTACTTACTATATAGAATCAATTACGCGCAATCAATTACGCATAATTAATTACGCGCAATTAATTGCGCAATTGCAAAAAATGCTTCTACTTATATATTACTCTTGCGTAGAAATTTTACAAATTGTTCGATTTTGCTATTTAAATTACTATAGTGTAAACAAGTAACAAGTAAAGATCTAATCGAAGTATTGCAAGAGTTTGTGCGCATTTCGAATATTAAGATTATACTTTTTGTTAAGTTTTTTTTGACTTTTTAAATGCAAGCTTCTCGTCGCTTCTCGAACGTTCTCAAGATTAGTCTCAAATTATTTGAGTTATCTTAATATCTTGAAATTAAGAAGTTGATTTCTCGAATTGTTAATAATATATTATAACAATATATACTAAACTTATCTAAAAGACAAGCAAGAAATTAATTAATTTTCGAAGAAATTAAAATTAGCAATTTAGCAACAAAAGAAAGTTTAATGTAAATAGATATTTAAAGCAAAAATTACAACACAAGAATAAAAAAAAGTTTAATTTTTTTAATAAAAAGTATATTAAAGAAATACAATATATTAGCTTAATAGTAGTAACTAAACTTAACAATATATACACGATATTTTATTATATTAGTTAAGATTAATAATTGTTAATTTACAACAATAATCGATTTTAATACAATAAACAATTTTATAATTAAATCTCTTGTAAAGAGAGAAGAATATTTTATTTAAAAAAAAACTAATACTTATAATCTAGTAATTGTAAATAAAAACTCTTTACTTGCAAAAAATAAAAAAGTAAATAGAGAAACAAAATTACTATTAATAGCTATTTAGCAATATTACGAGAAACTAGTTTTTAATATAGTAAAAATAATTATTTATAATATTGTTTTAGAAATATCTTAATTAAAGCAATATAATCTAGAAATTAACTAGAATATACGATGTTACGCTAGTACTTTCGTAAAAAGTATTAAAGAGAACTATGTTATTAAAGAGATTTGTAAACATCTTTAGACAATGCAAGCAATTACTTGATAACAAGAGTTGCAACTATAGATAATCTTATATTTAATAAATCTTTACAAATAATTCATTAAATTAGAGTAACAATAAGTAAAGACTTAAGATAAGTTGAACACAATTTATAAAAAAGTCGTATTTCGAGATCTATATACTAATAAAATTTCTCTATATTTAGAATGCTTAGTACGTTTAGAATCTAAGCTTATTAAATCTTCTAAACATTTGTTTAGTATATTTAGTTGTTAAGGTTACTAAGTATGCTAAATCTATTATGTATCTATATCTTGTACTACGAAGCTCTAAGAATTTCTTATACTAATTTAGTTCTAAATAGAGTCGTAACATACAAGTACTTAGATTTGCATAATATAATTACGCAATTTATATCTAATCTATATATTGATAACGTTCGATAATAGATAAAAAATTAAGTCAAAATTCGATTGCAAGTAACAAGCTTATATTTTTGCAAAAAATCAATTTAATAAAGTTCGACTTAATAAGTATTAATAAAGATTAGCTAGATTACAAAGTTAAAATAAGTAAAAAAAATTGCAAATCTTCTAAGAACTCTAGATTATCTAATATAGTAAAAGAATTGCTAAAGTATATATTACAAATATATAAAAATTAAAAGTATCTATTTTAGAAAAAGAAAACAATTAAGACTTTATTTAAATATTAATTGTAAAATTACAAGATTAAATTAAAACTAAACAAGCAATTTACGTTTAAATTTGTATATACTTTATTCAAAAAAAAACTAGAAACACTTCGCAAATATCTAGCAAAAAACGAAAAAAAAAATTATCAAAAAATCTTAATTATAGATAAGATATTTAATTCTCTTTGTACTTAAGAAGAACAAAACTTTTCGTCTATATATTAATTATTAAAAGCTAAAGAATATTATAATAAAAGATTAATATTTAATATTTAATATTAGCAAACTTTAGAATTATATTACGCTAGTACTTTTATAAGAAATAATAGTAAAAATTACACTATTAAAGAAATTTATAAACGTCTTTAGATAATACAAGCAATTACTTAATAACAAGAAATTGCAACTTAGTAATTGTAATAATAAATAAAAACTTAAGATAAATTAAACACAATTTATAAGAGAGTTGTGTTCGAAAGCTATATATATTTTTGTTATTTAAGATTTAAGATATTTAAAATATTTAAAATTTTAATTATTTTAATTATCTTAATTCGAATTTAAGATATTTAAGAATTAAGTCTTCTTAATTATTTTAATTTTGTTAATGAATTTTTCTTTCTAATTATCTTATAAAAAGCAATGCGCAACAAATAGTATCTATTAATACGCAACTTATAATACTATCTTTTCTCTTTAAGAATTTTTGTTTCGAAACTATTTATTCTTTTTTACTATATTAATTGAATTAATTACTAAATAATGTTGCAATTTTGTTGTTAATTATTGCTATAAGTATATTATTGTTACAATATATTTATGTCTAGTGTGATCGTTGAATCGAATCGAACACATTTTTTTTTGTTCAACCTAAGAATTCGAATAGACTTCTTCGTTTAACTCGAAGCTAAAATAATTAATTGCGCTACGCATACTAGTTCAAATCGAGTAATTCTTTTTTTGTTCAAAAGCACACTAAATTTTCTACAAAAAAACGTAATTTTGATAAAATACGTATAAAATAAAAGAAAGTTATAAATTTTTTAAAATTTAAATTTTTTTAAAGTTAAGCTTTTCGAGCCCAATTACTTAGCGATTTTCTCGCGAAATCGAGTTCGACGATCAAATTATTCTTGTCGAGTTTACGTTTTATTTAATGTACTTTATCGAATAAATAAGAAGTATCTTAAGTATAAGAAGTGTTATTAAAAGAATTAAAAATATAATTTAACTTCTAACTATTAAAGAATAAATAAAACTATCTAGAAAACTAAAAAGCTAAATAATAAAATAACAAAGTTGCGTTTAAGAATTGCGTAAAAAACAAAATAAAAAAAAGTTAACTTTGTTGTTTAAAAAATATAAGTAATACAAAGTCGAAAAATATTCTAAAAATCAAAAAGAACAAGAAAGTAAATTGATTTTTGATTCGATATTTGATCTCAACTTTGAAATCGAATCAAATTGCCAAGAAATCGAATAAAATCGAATCGCTTAAAGAAGCTAGCTTATTACTATAATAAGTTTAGCTTAGTCGAAAAGTTACTATTTTAAGCAATTCGATTTTAAAAAAAATCGAGAAATCGAATCTTGACGCTTCTACGTAATATTTTCGATTTCTCGCGATTAGTCTACAAGAAAGAAATTAATATATTAAAGAGATGTTCGAAACTCTATTCGATATTATTATTAATTCTTTATTGTTTGCTCTTTTATTTTTTAATACTTTGTTAACTCTTATAAGTAATTTTGTCGTCAACAAAATTGTTGCAATTTGTTAAGATATTTCTTTAAATTCTTGAGTAACTCTTATATATTCTCGAAGATATTTTTTTTTAATAAGATATTTTTAATCTTTCTATTATAGAATTTCTTCAATCTTATATTGTTTCTCTTTCTATAAATAGAAACAAAATATATTCTATAAAGATATAGTTAAATTTGTTGATTTTAACAATAAAATATAAAATACTAAAAATACTTTAATATTTTTTAGTAAATCGAGTTTGCAATTAACTAATTTCTTTATTTTTTAACAAAAAACAATTTGACTTTAATATAATTTAATTTCTTGCTCAACTTTCTTGTCTTAAATTTTTTTGTAAAAAGATATATTTTATTTCTTTTCTTTAATTAAGATATTGTTTTTATTTTTTGTTCTAATACTTAATTAATTTCTCTTGTGTTTTTAAGATGTTATTGTGTATCTTTTTTAATATTGCTATTCTCTTTATAACTAACTAAATTAACATATTCTTTTACTCTTTTTTAAAGAGATTAAATTCTCTATTATAGTTAACAAAGAATAGAGTTATTTTAATAATATTCGAAATCTTTATATTAATTATTAGTTGTATTATAAATAAAAGTAATATTTAATTGTTATAAATATTGTTAATATAATATTTTAAATGTTGCTTTAAACTTTAGTTTGTTTGCTTTATTTAATTATTTATAATTAAATAATAAATAATAAATATTCTAAGTCTTGTTTCTAATATTAATAGAAGTATTTTTTAATAATTAAATGTAAAGAGCTTGTCTTTGTTACTAATTAATTCATTGAATATATTATAATATCTTATAAGTCGATTTAATATATTATATTTTAGTTATTCTACTATAAATTTTTTCTTGCATATAGTAATATATAAGTACTTAATAAGTTTGTCAATTATTATTAGTATTAAATTATATTTATTTTTAATTATTAAATTTGTCGATTTAGACAACTTAATAATAAAGTTTATTATAACTTTATTTTATAACAATTTAAATAATTTCTAATATTAAATTTTGTTGTAGTTCGTATATATATTATATTTGTTTTGCTAATAATTAAGATATTATTTAATATATATCTTAACAACTTGTTTTATTTAAAGAAGTTAATAATACTAATATAAAAGTTAAAGAATTTTAATTACTTTTAAATGATTTTGCAATAATTTATTACAATATTTCTTTATATATTTATTAATTTTGTCAATAAATATCTAAAACTTTTTTTTTACTAGAAATTCTTTCTTATTGTTTCTAAATATTTGTAAGATAGTATTTAGTTTATATTTATTTACTAATAGTAATTTATCTTTGTTAATTTTAAGTATATTATTATTAAACAATTTCTTTATTTTTATATAATTATTTCTTCTACTAAGTGCGTCTACTTTATTATTACTTTTGTCTAATATATATTATATCTTAAATTTGTACTATTTAAGTTACTTTAATTATTATATTTGTTTTCTAATTAAATTATTTAATAATAATAAAGTATAAAAGATTCTTATAATTTATAAAAATTGTAAATTTTAATAATTTTTCAATATATACTTTTTATAATTTTAGAAAGACTACAATAACAAGTAGTTTCTTGTTGTAAATATTATAATTTTATTTAATTAATATAAGTTTTTTCGAAAAATATATTATTAAATATTATATATCTTTATACTCTTAATTAAAGTATATATTGATAAATAGATTTAATATATTAATTTTAATTTTACTTAACAATTATAAGTTGTATATCTTTAATACTAATTTCTTTAAATATTTTAACATAAGATTCTAAAACAATTTCTCTTTTACTAACTTTTATATTTATAATATCTTTTTTTTCGATGAGAGCAAATTGGAGCATCGAAAAGCGCCTCGAGGGCGTCGAGATGACGCTCACGCATCACGACGAGCTCGAGGGACTCACAAGAGCGATGAAAAAATTGTCGAAGCATTGCGAGACTTCCACTAATTCGCGAGAACGAATTTATAAGATGTATTCGAATAGTCAAGCTTCACTCAAAGTTATAAAGAAGATGAGATCGACATCGAATCAAACACGCCTTAGGCGAACGCAGTGCGCATACGAGGCGATACGACGTTGCGACGCGACACTAGAGTTGCACTAGATATTGGGGCATGAGAACATAAAGAGTAATGAGGTCGCGAACGAAGTTGCTAACAAAGCGCACGAACAACGCCTGCCCCTCGCGAAGCAATTGACGGGCGAGCTTGCTGCCAGGAAGGCACTCATTCAAGACAAGGCTCGAAAGAAGTGGCGACGAAGATGGCGAAGAAACAAGAATGGCGCAAAGTATCGCAAGCTCGCATCGAAGATCACGCATAAGCACATGCAATTGCATTTCGATCGTCTCAAATCACACAACGCGCTTCTAGTACAATTAAGAATAGGCAAAATCGACTTCAATCAATTCTTATGCGAACGACGAGTACCTAGAATCACGACGAGGACTTGCGACTGCGATCAAAGACGCATGACTATTAAACACGTTCTCCTAGCTTGTTCTAGATGACAACAGGAAAGAGCATAAATGCAACGAGAAGTCAATACCACGAATCTAAGGCGATTACTAGGCGAAGCCAAACTCGCAGCTGCAACAATACGAATGATTTTGTTCACTAACTTATTAAGCCAATTTTAGGCAACGACACCACTCGAGATGCGCGAGTCCTTCTAGATTCATAGAGTTCTCGATTGAAGAATTTTCTTGTATCACGAATATCACGATAGAGAAGAAAAGAACGCTACGTCGTTAAGACGAAGTGTCGCGAATAAGATTCGTGGTCGTTGTTCAAATTTCGACTCGCAAAGTATATAGATCTCGCATAGGCCCCCAGGGGTGTTGAATCAAGTATGAATTGAAAAAAAAAAAAAAACTTTTTTTTGTAAAATTTATTAATAGTATTGCGTTAACAAAGTAATTTTTAATAAATTTCTTATTATAATCTATAAAATCTAGAAAGAATTAAACTTTTTTAATACTAATAAATAGTTTTTATTCTTTAATTATTTGTAGCTTTTCGAAATTTATATATATTTTATATTGTTTAATAACAAATTTAAGAAAATTAATTTCTTTTTAATAAAACTTGCATTTCTTTAATTTAAAATATAGATTTTTTTTATTTAAATATTTAAATATTTTAATACTTTGAAAATATAATTTATATATTCTTTTAAAATATTTAAGTAAATTATAATATTGTTTAAGTATATTATAATAAATTAATTTAAATATTGTTATAAAATACTATTAATTATTTTCTAATATATTGTTAAAATATTTGTAAATTTAAACAATATTATTATATATTTATATAATTTATATTGTATACAAAAAACTATCTTCTACTTCTTTTCTATTTTTATTCTAATCTAATTGTATATTTCTTGTAAATATAATTTAATAAAGTACTTTGCTTCGAACAATCAATTCTAAAGCTTGCTAATATTAAATAGTAAATATTAAATTTTTATTGTTATATTGTTTAGCTTTTAATAATTAATATATAAATAAAGAATTTTGTTCTTCTTAAATACAAAGAGAATCAAATATTTTGCTTATAATTAAAATTTTCCAATAAATTCTTTCTTTTTGTTTTCTACTAGATATTCGCGAAGTTTTTCTAGCTTCTTTTCGAATAAAGTACATATAAATTCAAATATAAGTTAATTATCTAATTTAAGTCTAATTTAAGTCTAATTTTATAATTTTACAATTAATATTTAGATAAAATTTCGATTATTTTTCTTTTCTAAAATAGATACTCTTAATTGTTGTATATTCGTTATATATACTTTAACAATTTTCTTGCTATATTAGATAATTTAAAATTCTTAAAAAGTTTGTAATTTTCTTTATTTACTTTAACTTTGCAATTTAACTAATTTTTGTCAATATCTATTAAGTTAAACTTTATTAAAGTATTTTTTTGCAAAAATGCAAGCTTGCTACTTGCAATCGAATTTCGATTTAATCTTTTATTTATTATTGAACGCTATTAATATATAGATTAAATATAAATTGCGTAATTATATTGCGCAAATTTAAGTACTTGTATATTTTAGTTAACTTCTAAACTATGTTGTTTTAATTAAGATATTTCTAGAACAATTAGTGTGATCGTTGGGTCGGGTCGAACACTTTTTTCTCAACCCGATCCACTCTCTTGGGCCTCGTAGAGTTGGGCCAGGGTTAAGACGCGAACCCAACCCCAGAATTGGGTTTCGTCGAGCCAATGCCAAGAACTCAAGCTAACCTCGTCGCGTTAGCATCTACTTATCTTATCTTATCTTATCTTATCTTATCTATGCGCTAACTCGATTGAGCTAGCACATGATTCATGCTAACTCTATTGGGCTAGTGTAGGGTTCACGCTAATCGCATATAGTTAGCGCGTCACGTGACGTCACGTGATCGGGTGGGTCGGGTTGGACACTCGACGCGCATTCTTCGCTCGTCCCACCTTGTTGGGCTAGGAAATTTGCCTGACCCTAGGGTCAGGGTTGGGCGAGTCAACTCGATCGAGTTGAAACTCGACTCGACGATCACACTAAGAACAATATTATAAATAATTAGTTTTACTATATTAAAAATTAGTTTCTTGTAATATTGCTAAATAGCTATCGATAATAATTTAATTTCTTTATTTACTCTTCTATTCTTTACAAGTAACAAATTTCTATCTACAATTACTAAATTGTAAATATTAGACTTCTTTTAAATAAAATATTCTTTCTTCTTTACAAGAGCTTTAATTATAAAATTATTTATTATATTAAAATTAATTATTGCTATAAGTTAACAATTGTTAATCTTAACTAATATAATAAAATATTATATATATGCCAATAAGTTTAGTTGCTACTATTAAGTTAATATATTGCATTTCTCTAATATACTCTTTATTAAGAAATTTAAAGTTTTTCTTACTTTTGTGCTATAACTTTTACTTTAAGTATTTATCTATATTAAGTTTCTCTCTGTTGTTAAGTTATTAACTTTAATTTTCTAGAAAATTAATTAACTTTATTCTTTTCTTCTAGATAAGTTTAGCATAAATTGTTATAACAAGCTATTTAACTAAAATTTGCGTATAAGTTGTCTACTTTAGACTGACCGTCGGGTCGGGTTTCGGTACCAACATTCTAGCTCGACCTAGATACTCGATATCAATCTCTTGACTCGACTCGAAATCGATCCCAGGTCAACGATTTCTTGACTTGGCCCGATCGACCCGCCAAGCAATCGAAAATGACGTCAAAATGCCAAGATTTTCTATTTTTAAAAAAATCGCATTATTCGAATTACTAAAAATAGTTTAAAAATAATAACGCACAAATAACGTACAAATGCATTACCTAAATGCATTACTATATAATATTATAAACAAATTAATTAAATTAATCAACTTGATTAAGTTGATTAATGCACTTTTTCAAAATTAATCTAAATTTTTCGAGTCTTGGCGAGTCGAGCCAGGTTATACGCTAAGTACTTCATACCTACCCTTTGACTTGGCCCAAATACTTGGGCCAAGATTTCTGACCCGAATCGAGTCTTGGCGAGCCGAGAACCTGGCTCGAACTCGATGACCTGGCTCGACGCGGCCAGTCTAGTCTACTTCTCTAATAATAATATCTTTATACTTGAGTACTAATATTTGTATATCTATTTTAATAAGATTTAATTGTTTTATAATCTTATCAAGTATATTCTTTTCTATAATAATATTGCTTTTTAATTTTTTTTGGTATTTGTTTATAATCTTCGATAAGCTAACTAAAGTCTTGAGATAGTTTGTAATATCTTTTATATATTGATAAAAGTTCTTTTAATTATATTCTTTATTTAAGTTAATAAATAGACTATAAAATTTAATAGTCTTTTAAAGTGCTTAATTAACTTTCTATATAAATACAAATATCTTATTTAATAATGTTTTATCTAAAACTTTTTATAACTAATTTAGATTCTTTATTAAATAGTAATTATTGTTCGATTTAATCTTAAGAATATTCGTCTTCATATTAATTTGCTTTCTAATATTGTTCTAACTATTAAATATTTCTCTTAATATAATATTAATTTGTTAACAATTTATTAAGTTTTGTAATTGACAATCTCTTGCAAAGTAATTTAATTTATTATATAAATAATATATTTTTTAAAATTTATTATCTTGCTTTTCTCTAAAATTCTTTTTTTTGTATTATTAAATAAAATTTAATTTTATAGATGCAAGCTTACAATAATCTAAATTACTATACTTCTAATTAGAATAATTTTTTTTAATAATATTTAATTGTTAATTCAAAGAAGATTCTTGCTTTTTTGTAAAATTAATTGTATTGCTTTTTTATAATTCTTATATACAACTTGTTGTTAAAATTAATAGCTACTTTAATAAGATTAAATATATCGCTAATAAATTTGTTATTACGCATAATTTTGTTTTTAAGATTGTTTTTAAGATTTTGTCGAAATATTGTTATAAATGCAACATTGTTTTATTTATTAAAATTAATATACTTTTAAAATTTTGCTATATAATCTATTGCAAAGATTTGTTAAATTAAATGCTAAACTACTTTTTTTCGTAATTTTTTTTTTGTAGACTAGTCGCGTTGACCCGGAAATGTCACGTGCAAATGCCAAGACTCGAGTCTAAAAAAATTCGAAGAATCAAATCGTTCGAAGTAGTTTAGTCGATTACTATAAGTAGTTTAGCGCGAAGCGCGCTAAACTACTTTGAGCGATTCGATTCCAAAAAATCGTCGCGACCCAATCTTGGCGTCGGGTCGAGCCAGAGGGGTGATATCATAATCTGGCTCGACGATCAGTCTAGTTTTTTGTTAAATATTTCGAAAAATTTTCGAAGCTCTCTTTTGAAATTGTTAAAGTTTATAAATATTGCACAAGAAATTTAGTTATAATTTTCTAAATATTTACGTAAATTAAACTTGAGCTAATATTAAGTTCTTTTTCTAAGAAATATTAATACAAAAATCGTCTTCTAATTTGTTGAAACAAGATAGAAGATAAAATAAATATTTATCTATATAAATTAGTTCTTTAAGTTAATTTAATCTTTATAGTAAACGTTAGACTTATTAATTCTTATCTTGTTGTCTTTATTAATTGTTAATCGACATAATATTGTTAAGCTAGTACTTAAGATAGAGACGCATTAATCTAATACAAATATTCTTAAAATATTCAAAGTATTACGCTAGTATCTTTGTAAAAAATATTAGAGAAAGTTATATTATTAAAGAGATTTATAGACGTCTTTAGACAATGTAAGCAATTACTTAATAACAAGAAATTGCAACTTAGTAATTGTAATAATAAGTAAAAACTTAAGATAAATTAAATACAATTTATAAGAAAGTTGCATTCGAAAGTTATATATCTTTCTATTATTTAAAATGTAAGATATTTAAGATATTTAAGATCTTAATTATCTTAATTATCTTAACTCAAATTTAAAATATTTAAGAGTTAAATCTTCTTAATTATCTTAATTTTGTCGATAGATCTTTTCTTTCTAATTATCTTGTAAAGAGCAATACGCAACAAATAGTATCTATTAGTACGCAACTCGTAACAAAACTCTAGAACAATAACAAAATAAAAAAAAGAATATTATATTTTTGTTAGATATAACATATTGTAGATTGTTTAAAATTTTGATTTTTGAAATTCTAAAAGATATGCAAAAAGTCTAGACAATTAAACTTTAAAATATCTTGTCTAATAAAGCAATTTATAGCTTTATTATAATAGTGCTTGTATAATTAAAAAATTCTAATATTTAAAAACTACGTAAGATATATAGAGTAAACAAAAAGCTTAAAGAGAACAATATTATTATTTTTTGCTATTTTTTCGAAAGAAAAAGTTATATAAGAGTCGAAACTATCTATTGTTAGTATCAACTAATATCTTATATATTTTTGTTGTATATATTTAATAAAACAATGCAATCAATTTAATGCAAGATTGTTATTTAAGTATTTAGAATTGTTAAATTTAAAGAAAGTATTGCTATCGATATTGTTGCTATTAATTTATTTATCTAGAATTTAATTACTTTTAACAATTAGCAATAGCAATAACAATATTGCTTTATTTGTTAAATTAATAGTTTTAACAAAGATAATATAATTGCAATTATTTAAATTTGCAATCTTTAAAAATAAGTTAATATTTAAAGTAATTACAATATAAAATCTTTCGCATTCTATACAAAAGTTTGTCTTATCTATATTCTATAAATTCTTTAAAACTATATTGTATTTCGCAGTTGTTATCTTTAATTTCGTAAAATAGTTTGCTAGATTATCTATATTATTAACATTCTTTCGCTATATTACAATAGAGTATTAACAACGCTATTTAAGATAGAAATAACAAACAAGAAATTGCTTTAGTTAGTCGAAAGTTATATTGCATATCTTGTTGTCAAAAAGTTAATTACTAGCGTTGACAATAAGTTTAAGAATTAATAAGTATTACGCTAGTACTTCCCACGAAGATATTAGAGAGAGTTATGCTATTGAAGAGATTTGTAGACGTCTTTAGGCAATGCAAGCAATCACTTGATAACAAGGGTTTGCAACTTTGGCAATCGTAACAATAAGTTAAGACTTAAGATAAGTTAAACACGATTTATAAGAAAGTCGTATTAGAAGATCTATATATTAAAGGAGATTTCTCTTGTTCGCTTTGCTCACTATCGAGCATGTCGAACGCTACTCGCTTAGCTCGTTGTCGAGCATGTCGAACGTTGCTCGCTTAGCTCGCTATCGAACATGTCGAACGCGAACATTGTTCGCTTTGCTCGCTATCGAACATGTCGAACATTGCTCGTTCGTCAAGTCGTCGAACATGTAGGCAATCGTACTTCGTGCTACATGTTGCGTTGTAATTAATATATCACGTTGTTTCGAGCTAGACTCGTAACACTATTTCTTTTCTCAAAGATTTTCGTCTTAAAAGTCAATCGTCTCTTATCATGTCTTGTCAACAACAAAGTTGTCTTCGTATCGCATTCGAAATCGAACGCTACAATACACTAATAGATATTGCCTATAAACGTTGCTCTCTCTTTGATTATTTTTGTATCGTCATGAAAGACTTCTCGTCTTATTTGAAGTGTTCGAAATGTATTTGTGCGAGCAAATCGTGCGTGAACATGTCTTGGTCTTTTCTTGATCATAATAGAAAAGATCTTTTTGTCAAGATCGTTAAAGATGAAGCTTTTTTAACAATTGTTATAATTCGATTGCTACGAAATAAGAAGATTCTAAAAAAGATTGATGCGAAGACAAAACGAAAGACACAATGCCTATTGTTAAGAGTAAAGAAATCGAACGCTTTTGAGTTCTTCAATTATTTTGTTGCGAATGCTCTTGTTAAATCATCTTTTGCCTTTTGGTCATTTCTCGCTATGCTAAATGATTTTTCGAACGTTGATAAAATCTCTAGATAAGATCATAGCAATCGTCAAGATTCTTCTTGGATTCTTACGTGTTCTCTAAGATAGAATATTCTTTTTACTTGATTAAATAGTTTTGATCTTGTTGCTTTAGAATTTTTTTCACTTTGTATCAACTTTCTTTCTAGACTTTGTAATGAAATATTTTCTATATAGACGTATTGAAATCGACTAATTCTAATAACAAGATATAAAATACTAGAAATACTTTGACGTTTTTGAATAAGTCGAGTTCGTAATTGACTAGTCTCTTAGTCTTTTTAACGTGAAACGATTCGACCTTGACATAATTTAATTTCTTGCTTAATTTTCTTGTTTTAAGATTTTTTGTAAAAAGATAAATCTTATTTCTCTCTTTTAGTTAAGATGTCGTTTTTCGTTTTTTGTTCTAGTACTTGGTCGATCTTTCTTGCATCATTAAGATGTTGTTGTGTATCTTTTTCAATGTCGCTACTCTTTCGATGGCTAACTAAGCTAGTAGATGTTTTCGCTCTTCTTCGAAGAGATTGAATTTTTTGTCATAATTGGCGAAGAATAAAGATATCTTAATAGTATTCGAAATCTTTGCATTTAGTGCTAGTTGTGCCATAAATAAAAGTGATACCTAATTGCTATAAGTATTGTTGACGTAATGTCGCAAATATTGCTCTAGACTTTAGTTTGTTCGCTTTGTTTATCCATTTATGATCAAGTAATAGATAATGAACATTCTAAGTCTTGTTCCTAACATTAATATCAATGTCTTTCAATAGTTAGACGTGAAGAGCTTGTCTTTGTTACTAGTTAGTCCTTTGAATATATTATAATATTGTATAAGTCAATTTAACACAATGTATTTTAGTTGTTTTGCTATGAACTTTTCTTTGCATGCGATAATATGTGAGTACTTAATAAGTTTGTTAATTATTACTAGTATCGAATCATATTTGTCTTCAATTGTTGAATTCGTTAACTTGAGCAACTTGATAATAAAGTTTATCGTAACTTCTTCTTATAACGATTTAGATAATTTCTAATATTGAATTTCGTCATAGTTCGCATGTGTATTATGTTTGTTTTGTTAATAGCTAAGGCATCGTTTAATGTATGTCTCGACAACTTGTTTTATTTGTGAAAATTAAAAATGTTAACGTAAAAGCTAAAGGATTTTGGTCACTTCTAAGTGCTCTTGCAATGATTTATTATGATGTTCTCTTATATATTTATCGATTTTGTCGATAGATATTTGAAGCTTTTCTTTCTTTATTAAAAACTCTTTTGTATTGTTTCGAAATATTCGTAATATAGCATTTAGCTCGTATTTATTTGCTAATAGTGATTCGTTTTTGTTAATCTTAAGTATGTTGTAATTAAACGATTTCTTCGTTTTTATATGATCACTTCTTTTGTTAAGTGCGTCTACTTTATCGTTGTCTTTGTCTAAAGTATATTACATCTTAAATTTGTATTGTTTGAGTCGTTCTAATTATTGTACTTATCTCTTGTTAAGTTGTTTAATAGTAATAAAGTGTACAAGATTTTTATAATTCGTAAGAATCGTAAGTTTTGACAATTCTTCGATGTACACTCTTCATAACTTTAAGAAGATTACAATAGCGAATAGTTTCTTGTTATAAACATCGTAATTCTATTCGATTAACAAGAGTTTTCTTAAGAGATATGTCATTAAATGTTATATGCGTTTATGCTCTTAACTAAAGTATGCATCGATAACTAGATTTAATGCGTCAATTTTAATTCTATTTAGTAATCGTAAATCGTACATCTTTAGTACTAGTTTCTTTAAGCATTCTAGTTTAAGATTTTAAAATGATTTTTCTTCTACGAATTCTTATATTTATGACGTATTCTTTTTTGTAAAATTCGTCAATAATATCGCATTAACGAAGTAGTTCTTAATAAACTTCTTGTTGTAGTTTATGAAATCTAAAAAAAATTGTACTTCCTTAACATTAATAAATGATTTTCATTCTTTAATTACTCGTAGCTTCTTAAGATTTATGCGTACTTTGTATCGTCTTACAACAAATCTAAGAAAATCAACTTCTTTTCGATGAAATTCGCATTTCTCTAGTTTAAGATATAAGTTTTTTCTATTTAAACATTCTAATACTTTGAAAACATAACTAACATGTTCTTTCAAGATTTTTGAGTAAATTATAATGTCGTTCAAGTATATTATGACAAATTGATTTAGATGTTGTCGTAGTGCATCATTGATCATTTTCTAATACGTTGTCAAGACGTTCGTAAGTTCGAACGACATTATCGTGTATTTGTATAATTTATATTGTGTGCGAAAAGTTGTCTTTTACTCTTCTCTCGTCTTTATTCTAATTTGATTGTACGCTTTTCGTAGATTTAGTTTAATGAAGTACTTGACTTCGAATAGTCGATTCTAAAGCTCGCTAATATTGAGTAATGAATATTGATTCTTGATCGTAATATAATTTAACTTTTAATAATTAACACATAGACGAAGAGTTTCGTTCTTCTTAGATACAAAGAGAATCGAGTATCTTGTCTATAATTAAGATTTTTTAATAAATTTTTTCTTTTTATTTTTTGCCAAGTATTCGCGAAGTACTTCGAGCTTCTTCTTAGATAGAGCATATATAAGTTCAAATGTGAGCTACTTGCCTAGTTCAAGTCTAATTTCATAATTTCACAATTAATGTTTAGGGAGAGTCTCTATCGTTTTCTCTTCTTGAAATAGATGCTTTCAACTATTGTATATTCGTAATACGTACTTTAGCGATTCCTTCGTTGTATCAAATAATTCAAGACTCTCAAAAAATTCGTAGTTTTTTTCACTTATTTTGACTTTGTAATTCGATTAATCTTTGTCGATGTTTATTAAGTCGAACTTGATTAAATCGTCTTATTTCGAAAATGCAAATTCGCATTTTGCGATCAAATTTTAACTCTATCTTTTATCTATTATCGAACGCTATCGATGCGTAGATTAAATGTGAATTGCGTGATCACATCGTTCGAATCTAAATACTCGTGTATTTTAATCGACTTCTAGATTGTGTTGCTTCAATTAAGACATTTCTAAAACAATATTGTAAGTAATTATTCTCACTATATTAAAGATTAGTTTCTCGTAATGTTGTTAAATAGTTATCAATAATAATTTCGTTTCTTTGTTCACTCTTTCATTTTTGTCGAGTAATGAGTTTTTATCTACAATTATTAAATTGTATGCGTTAGACTTTTTCTAAGTAGAATACTCTTTTCTCTCTACAAAAGCTTTGATCATAAAATTACTTATTGCACTAGAATTGATCATTGCAATAAGTTGACGATCATTAATTTTAATTGATGTGATAAAATATTGTGCGTGTGCTATTAAGTTTAGTTGCTATTGTTGGACTAACATATTGCATTTCTTTGATATGCTCTTTATTAAGAAATTTGAACTTTTCTCTTTTCTTGTGTTGCGATTTCTACTTCAAGCGCCTTCTTGCGCTAAGCTTTCTTCTATTGCTAGATTGTTAACTTTGGCTTTCTAGAGAACTAATTGGTTTCTTCTTTTTTTTCTAGGTAAGTCTAGCATAAGTCGTCGTAGCAAACGATTCAACTAAGTGTCTTATGTTTCTTTGCTTCCTCTATTTTTTGTCTAGATAGATTAACATTATTTAGTTTTCGTTCGATTTCATCAAGAATATCTCTTTTTATAGTGGCGTCGCTTTCTAGCGCTTCCTCGCATTTGTTCACGATTTGATTGATTTAATTTTTCTTCGATGAACTAGCTAAAGTCTTGAGATAATTCGTGATGTCTTCTATGCATTCGTGAAAGTTCTTTCAATTATACTCTTCGTCTAAGTTAATAGCTAGACTATGAGGTTTAATAGTCTTCTTAAGTGTTTGATTAACTTTCTACGTAGATGCGAATGCCTTGCTTGATAATATTTTATCTAGAACTTTCTATAATTGATTTAGATTTTTTATCAAATAGTAGTCGTCGTTCGATTTAGTCTTGGGAGTGTTCGCTTCTATGTCGATTTGCTTCCTAATGTCGTTTTAGCTATCAAGTATCTCTCTTAACATAGCATTGATTTGTCGACAATTTATTAAGTTTCGCGATCGACAATCTCTTGCGAAGTGATTCAATTTGCCACATAAATAGCACGTTTTTTAGGATTTGTTACCTTGCTTTCTTCTAGAGTTCTTTTCTTTACGTTGCTAGATAAAGTTCAATTTCATAAATGCAGGCCCACGATAGTCTAGGTTACTATACTTCTAATTAGAACGAAATCCTTTCAAGTGATATCTAGTCGTTGGTTCAAAGAAGATTTTTGCCCTTTCTTAAGATTGATCGTATCTTTTTTTCATAGCTCTTTCATACAACTTGTCGTCGAAATCGATAACTACTTCGATGAGATCAAATATATCGTTGATGAATTTGTCATCGCGCATAATTTCGTCCTTAAGGTTGTTCTTGAAATCTCGTCGAAACATTGTCATAAGTGCGACATCGTCTCATTTGATAAAATTAATATACTTTTGAAATCTTGCTACGTACTCTATTGCAAAGGTTCGTTAAATTAAATGCTAAATTACTCTTTTCGCGATTTGTTCTTCGTTAGATGTTTCAAAGATTCTTCGAAGCTCTCTTTTGAAATTGTCGAAGTTCGTGAACATCGCATGAGGATTTTCGTCATAATTTTTCAAATACTTTCGTAAGTTTGGCTTGAGTCAATGCTAGACTCTTTCTCTAAGAAATGTGAATGCGAAAATTGTCTTCTTGTTCGCTAGAATAGAATAGAAGATGAAATAAATATTTATCTACATAAGTTAGTCCTCTAGGCCAATTCGATCTTCATGATAGACGTCAAGTTTGTTAATTCTAATCTTGTCGTCTTCCATGTTCGATAGTCGACGTGGTGCTAATGAGCTAGTGCTCGAGGTAGGGGCGCGTTGACCTAATATAGACATCCTTAGGATGTTCAAAGTGTTACGCTAGTACTTCCCACGAAGGTATTAGAGAGAGTTATGCTATTGGAGAGATTTGTAGGCGTCTTCAAGCAATGCAAGCAATCACTTGGTAACAAGGGTTTGCAGCTTTGGCAATCGTAACAATAAGTCAAGACTTAAGATGAGTTGAACACGATTCATAAGGGAGTCGTGTTAGGAGATCTATATACTAAAGGAGATCCCTCTTGTTCGCTCTGTTCGCTGTCGAGCATGTCGAGCGCTGCTCGCTCAACTCGCTGTCGAGCATGTCGAGTGCTATTCGCTTAGCTCGCTGTCGAGCATGTCGAGCATTGCTCGCTCGCCAAGTCGTCGAGCATGCAGGCAGTCGTGCTCCGTGCTACATGTTGCGCTGTAGTTAATATACCACGCTGTTCCGAGCTAGGCTCGTAACAATAATATATTTATTTGATTCGCACGCTTAATATACGCAATAATTGCTTGTTTTTGTGTTTTTGTTAGATATTTGTTAATTGTCTAACACATACTTTTAAATAATCTTTTGTTTTATCGATTGAAGAGAACTTTTCTCGAAATGTTCTTTGCACGAACGCAAACGCTAACATTAGGATATTCGTTGTTTAGTAAAGCTTCTATAGCTTCAGTAAAGCGCTTTTCGCGCGCAATATAAGTCTCTAAAGACATAGTGGTGGTGGTGGAATGATTAATAGATAATAATCCTAAATTGCTAAAATGTGGTGTTTGAGCTGCATTGGTGATTAAGGTGCGGCCCACTAAGGAGTGCTTGCCAATTCTTAGTGGGGCACCCACGGTTACGGCCTTCGTGGCCCACATGCGCTGCATCCTTGGCTATCGGACGCATCCTGCCCGAGGGCCAATTGTGCAGCTTTCCGATGATTCGGTAATACTCGAGTGCTAGCAGGCAGAGGTTCCTTGCTTCTAGTCCACGTCCCTTCCCAGCACGGCGGGAACCCTAGCTCGAGGTTGTCGAGAATCAGCGCAGAAAGCCACATAATGCCGCTCTGGACCCTGCGCGCGTTGGTCGACGGTAGCGCCAATTGCCTCGTAATGATGTCGGCCAACCTTCACATCAACTAGGTCAAACTTGTACTGATCTAATCACTTCATCAGAAGCCTCAGTAGTGGCCGAAAAGATCCAGCAGATCGAGATTGAGTATCTACATATGACTGAAGCAGGGTAGGGTGGACTTGCACTCCAAAACACCGGAACCGTAAGCGCTGCTGAAGAGCCAACTTATCCCACACGATCACATCACTCTTTCGAAGCGAGTAAGATCCAACTAGATGTGGAGCACTTTTAATGTTTGGCAGGCTGTTCGGTCGATGAGCTGGGAGCGAATGGCGGCAGAGCTTGGGTTCGCGCGGATTCGTCGATCAGCACCGCCCACAACCACACGCACCGCGTCCGCAATAGCAGCGCATGGCCTTACTGAAGGCACTTTCACTCGGCTTACCAGACTTAACCTGTCTTGGTTAGCCAATCTATGACATCTTTACCCCCTTATCTGACGGAGGGTGTAACCGCATCAACTATCACCGCTCCAAGCTTGGTACAATGGAAGCCCCCCACAGCATCGATGGGGGTAGAAATTCCATGAGCCTGGGGGCCCACTCACGCATGGATCACTCCTGCATTTCTGGCGGCCGCGCAAAGTGGGCCCCTCTGAACCACCCCAGCCCACATGCTCTGCTAGCGTGCAAACAAGGGAGCATCTTGCGGTTGTCACTTTCGTCTTCTGCAGTGTGGCCAACATCAATTCAATCAAATTGTGCGGACAGAATGGCAACGAGGCAATCATCCTTAAGTATAAGTAAGGAGGGTACTCCTCAGACCTCTTCCTGCTTTCCATACCCCTACAACACAAAAAGCCTCTGGATACGACTGCTTCACTTAGCGAACTAAGTAGGGACATCATAGAACCTTGCCATCAGACTTCGTTCACGACACATCTTCCGAACATACTCGGCGCCGCAAGCATGCCGTATGTAGCACCATCCTTCTTTTCCTTAAGTCATCTTTCCTCAAGTATTGATCCAATTGCGTCCTTTGGCTGAACTCATCAACGCCAAAGTAGCAGCTCAAACCGTGGCAAAGCCCCCAGTGCCGAGCCCGGGAACAAGCCCAACAACGACAGACCTCTTCCTTCTCCTGCCATTGAACGATACCTGCGTGAAGGTAATAAAGAAGAATCTCGTCACCCTGGCGAGCGTGACACTTACCCGAAAGGACCAACTGGCATGGCAGAATATATCGCAGATTGGGAGAGGAAGTGGAAGAAGATCACCGAGGAGCAGGATAAGAAAGGTAGCGCTCAGGCTTACCGTTATCATCACCTTTTGCAGTCGTTCCCTCCACCTGTCCTGAGCTTGGCTGACAATCACTCCCAGGCTCGTCGAAGCTCTGAGGCCATCCAATACAGTTAGGCCACAGGACATGATAGAGGAAGCTGATATGAACGGGTTCAGGTTGCCGCGCGGCATGTTGTCGAGTGGCCTGGTAATGACCGATTTGTATCTACAAGGATACTGCTTGATGGTGTTGTCGGACATGTTGGAACATGACAATTCTTCTAGTAGCACATACGTAGCTTTCACCAAACTCTCCTAGGTGTCGCCCTTGTGATGACTATGTTAGACGCTCGCGCCCGAAGTCGCGCCTTTGAGCCCTGTATTTCTGCATCGATTCGCTTCATGATTTGTTGGCCGAGAATTCTTCGCTCTCTTGGAACGATCTTTGTGGGAGAGCCCATCTGGATATTCCTGGATCATGGAATATTGGAAATCCAAGCCAGCCTCGCGTTAAGGTCCTCCCGTTGGATGCTCTGCACTCTGAACTCAGAAAGCCCTACCAGAATCCGATCAGATTCGTGTAACATCTTAGCGCCTATAAAGTGCTTGTGCTGCAAAGAGTGTCCTTTCGACTTCGAATTGGGGAACGCAATGGCTAATATTTGATAGTTGCTTGGAAGCGGGATATCGAGACTTGGCCTTCGTCGCAGCTGTACCGATGCGTAGATCATCGAAGCCTGCAAGCGCGGGTGTCTCAGAAGAGTCGAGTGGTCCCCAAGGTATCTCTAGGTAAGGCGCAGTGTCACCGTGGATCCTTAGACCCGTGTCATCACAATATGCTCAGACCGAAGGGTAAGTTTTCGATGAGCCGGGGCAGTATTGGCCATGGATGGCAAAAGAACAAGGCGCGAGCGAAGAGAAGTCAACACATCCGGGCTTTACTCATTTCGGTTAGTCTGAGGCTACCGTTGGCCGGTCTGGACCCTGGTTGTCAAAATACGTGGGCTGTTCCATATTTTCTCCAAATGAAATTAGGGTGCCGCTAAGGAAGAAAACCGTAGATTTTCTTCGCCCTGGCGCTCATAAATACTATAAGCGCTAGTAAGACGTATTGTTTGGCTCGATGAATGGTACCTTAAGGTAACTGAAATTGTGACCAATGACTTTAGGAAAACGTATCTCTGCAGACAACTTGAACTTTGAAGCCGCGCGGTTGTCTATCGCCCTACGGTGATCATGGGGAAGAAGCTCATCTCAGGGCAATGTTCGTACTGTCGAATTATCACAGAAAAGACAGGCTATGGTGAGCGTACAGTCGTTCTTCAGGAAGTACGATCTCTCCATTTGAGGCTGAGCGGCTGTTTGACCAGCTGTTCATGATGTTTCAAGCAAATTGCAATCAACGTGTCTATTCTGTGCCACCTGTGTTCGTCAGCTTACTACATAGATATTCACGCCGGTAGCCGTTCTCCATATCCTAATTCACCACTGTTGCGCACATCCTCATATGTTCTCTTATTTTCTCGTTAACCAGCCCTGATGACTTCATTCAGTACTTGACAGTTGCAGCACCGATAACGCGTCCGCCAGTAATGCCATTTTCAATTAGTAAGTCATTCGGTCGCACTTTGGTACGCTACGAAATGACCGGACCATACTGACATCTTTGACAGCATTCTGAGTCTAAGCATAGTTGCTTCCTATCTGCCCCAATATCATCGTCTCATCTCGCGTGGCTCCAGCTATAGAATCTCCCCTTCTTTTATCACATGAAGTACACTGTACAATAGTGGTGCACTTGCAAACATACTTCTCGTGAGTCCTGTTAACGGGGCTGCCAAATGTTGCCAGGGCGGAGGGCTGCACGGCCGAACCTGCTTCTCGGCATTAACCGCAGTCTGGGAGCACGGACTCCAATGGCTTGGCTTCATCATTGTGTAAGTTCCTTCGGATTAAGAGGTCTCCTTCGTCGTTCTGATTGAGAATTGCTAGGTTCATCATCTACCTTAACTTCTACAGCGAGGAGCCTCGACAACGCGCCAGCATCACTGAGTCCATGACATCGGGACAGTATGTATCCGCTGGCGAGGCTTCCGAAAAGCTTCTCCCGCGTGTGCCAAAGATCGTCGCTTCGGTATGTCTAGTCCATGCCCTGCTTGTCCTCGCACCTTCAATCGCCTTGGACTTCTCTCCATTTGTAAGAGGTGTCGTCCATGAGATGGTGCTCGACTTTTGAACCCTCTTTGTCAGTGGACTTTCGGCAATTTTAGCTGTCACTCAATACCTGCCGCAGATCCATCTCACTTTCAAGCTAAAGCACACTGGAAGCTTAAGTATACCTACGATGTGTGTGCAAGGCCCGCTGCACATTGCCTTGGCTGTGTCATTAGCATCCAGAATTAACGAAATCCTCGATCTTGACGCTACCAGCATCGTCATGTTTGCCGGTCGTGTGGCCTGGATGAATCATGCCCTAGCAGGATCCCTTCAATTTGTTTTACTGGTTGTCGGTATCTATGGTAATCATATACGACCGCAGCTTCAAGACAGGGGGATTTACCAACAGATAGAACACAGCGCTACAACGCTACCGGACGAGAGAACCCCACTTATTGAGGGTGAAGACGCAGATGAACTACGGCTATCACATGCGATCAGAAAAACCATATCCGGTTGTCGATGGATTGACTTCTTCTCAAGGATCTATACATTCGATCGTGCTGGGTATCCTGCCATCCAACGCCAAAGGAATAATCTGTTGGCTCTACTCCACCCTTTACTTCTGCGACTTTAACCTTCGCGGTTCCCTGATTGTGTCTAGGATGGTATTGAGCGTTTTCGAATGCTGCAGGAACTACGCGCCCAAATGGGTGTGTCCTGTTCTAAGTCGGTATCCCTTTCTCGAACGGCCTTCAATCCTGAGCTCTGGTCGATCTTCTGACCTCTCAAGACGTTGCAATGCCGCTAGACGTACTTTGACCGGACGCTGTGGAGTTTGGCTTTATGGCGCACACCGATTGCAGGAGTTCGTATTCCAGGTGTCTTCTAGACGCCATCTGCTTCACCACCCAGGTCGACAATTCCGCTGCGTCACCGTGTAAGCACTCGAGGCATCCTAATACCCCTAGACCAGCCAGGCAAGCTTCGCAAGCCGGATCGGCGAATCTATACGATATCAGTACAGCCTCTTCACAGGTAGTCTGAGAAGCCAATGGAGAAGGAAAGCACGTACCCTCCGGCAGCGCATGCGGGGAAACAGGCACCGGCTGCAACGGCTGTGCATAGACCCCATACTTTCCAATTGCAGCTTCCTACGTTGGGGGCTGGCCTGAGGCTGAGCTGAGAAGGCTTGATGCAACCACCGTTGTAGGCTATTAAGGCCCGGCTGTCCACGTCTCTGGAAGCTCTTGGAGCAGATTCCAACGGTGTGGAGACTGATTCGCGACACAGAGCAACGAGGAGCAGCAAGGAGGTGGCGAGATCCAGAATGACGCGCATGGTGATAAGAGCCGGCGTCGGACAATCGGCGTCGCTACCAGTTGACAAAAGCAAGACGAAGCTGACTTCAAGAAAGATATATAGCAACAGCGTCGATCGTTGAAAGGGCTAAGGATTATATATGCAGAGGCCCCCGCTTGTAGCCAGTACTATAAGGCGGGTAATGAGCGACATCTACTCTCACCCATGCGGGTTCACCCAATTGCGCCGAGTAAAGGCGAAGACACGTATCTCTCAGGGCCATAGACGGGTCGGGAGACACGTGGGCCGCTCTCCGATTGCGTCCGGTTGGCACGATATAGACCTAGAATGGTGGAAGTTTTCTGCCTCGCTATTGTGTGCGTTGATCGAGGTGCCGTATCCATCCCATCCAGCTTTTTCACAATCTCCTTTAGGCGGTCGGCTATCAGAAGCATTTCTTATACCCTGTCGGTTGTCGCGGGATGTTACACCTTGTGCCCTGCACTCCTTGTTGCGCAAACATGGGCTCATCCCCGATATGATGATTCAGTCTCTTATATTGAACCGCATAAGTGGATGTTTCAAGGTCCATCAACACTTCTCCCTGCCGCTTTACACCTTCTAGAGCAGGGAGCCATGGCCGCGCAAACACGCACCTGAGTCAACCAAAGGCACGTCGCCAACAGTGCATTATTGAGCTACTGTTGTTCCTCATTCAAGTTGGTGTTGGGTCCAAATGCATCTAGGTGTTCTGTTTATCGCGATTGATCAGCCGAATTAGGTTTGGGTTTGACACACTACTGGAGGAATCTTGCCTACCATTACGCGATTCGCGCGAGGGTTCGTGCTGCGCATAAGTACTACTACGTGTTTGCTTTATAAATCACATTCGCAGTGCGAGACTCATGTTACCTGCAAGGCCCACTTTACGCCTCAAGGTTTCTACAAAATGCATGTATTCGGTCTTCTTCTTTTTCTCGCCTCCTCCACGCTCGCTCTACAGCCAATCGCAAATTCTACTCCCACACCTGAGCCGCCATCGCCTGGTGCCAAACCTGTGTGCTTTCCACCTTTCGACCGACACAATGTTTCGGAGGTAATCGGCCTCTGCTCTAGCCTCGTTGAAGAGTTCGTCCACAGCTTCGGGGAACAAATGAACACGAGTCTGCGCTGGAGCGGCAACAATACCGAGAGGCACCGTGCGAGAACAGTCCATCTTCCGCAAGTGATTCGTAATTTCAATCACGATCGCACCCAGGAATGTCTTTTAGAGTTGATAGACCACGGTAACGGAGACACGTACGAGCCCTCGGCCCTGATGGACAAGGGTACCGAGATTCTGAACGAATGTTTCGCAAAGGAGGATTGTGGAGAGATACAGCTGCCGCCGCATTACACTACCGCTCTCGCAGTGTGCGGGACTAATCGCCAAAATCAAACCTGGCGGAGGGGTCTGTGGACGAGACCAGTGTTAGAGATGCCATTCGTGGAGTATCTGTGGGAGAGAATGGAATCATGAGAGTATGATATGCGGCTGTGCGAAGAGTCAAAGGGAGATCGGCGGGCGATCTCTTGCTGCAGCGAAGGTCGCTATGTCCCAAGGAGTCCGGTGCCAAGAAGGGCGTAACGGGGATAAGGCTATCGCGGCAGCGTATATAACCGGAGCACTACGGCGAGCCCAGGTCGAGACCAAAGGACAGTCAGAATAGACATTCACATGTCACTGTAGGAGTATCTCCATGCCAGGTGCCACACCTGCAAATGTGTGCTATACTCATGAAACCATTATCAGAGAAAGTGAAATTAGGTTGTGTCTCCGGAGGATATTCTAGCGAGTCGAATGTACACATTAACTCCCGCCCCGCAAAACGTTCTCAACAGCTCGCATAACACATTTCTCTGGGGTGGCAAGAAAGGAAATAATTGAACCCAGCAGAATTGCTGAGTTGTCGCTTCCAGAAAGACCTGTGGACAGGGCGACGATAGCCTTGGAATCACACACACCGCGCAATGCAATCTTGGCCACCGTCCACTAGTATTGCAATACGCGATCATGAGCACATAAGCAGAATCGCGGATAAATGACGTGGGGGAGCAATAGCCGCCACCCTATCACATATGCCTATTTCAACCCAACCACTCACCTCTACGCGACTCTTGCAGCCGAGTCCTATCACCCGCCGCAAGTATCTCTACGGCCAAGCGCATATACTGAGGAAATATCTCATTGCTACTATTCTGAGCCACTATCTGATTGCTTCTATTTTAAGCCACTACATCCAGCGACTTCGAGCGTCCAATTAGGGATGGCTTATCGTACCGCTGTACCACACGTTGTTGAGGTATGAGAATAAAAGTTAAGGAAACAATGAAGGAGTCTGCATCGTACCGCGGTCGTGTCACTGACTCGACCAAGATATATCTTGATTCCCTCGTCTTCAACAGAAAGGATGGAGAATAGGAATGGCAGAACCACGAGACGATGTGTCACGGAAAGCTGATCTTTGACACCGTTGACATAATTCAGGTCAGCGACTGCCTCCAGAACAATGAATCTGGGCACCATGACAGCGTCTAGAATTTTCGCGGAGTACGAGAATTCTCATATTGATAATGACGAACGCTCTTCATCAGGTCGACGTGCAGACTTGAGACCCAGCGCTATAACGACTGGAAAGCCACTATCGGAGGCGATGTGCTACATTACTTCGTGCTGCTCGGAGCGTGTTGTGGTGCTGGCCCATACTCCCGTCCTAGGAGATTGAATAGCGTAGTGAAATAGGTTCAGCGTGTGGCTGTGCCGATACATTCTTCTGCACGTGTTCTACCACAACGAGTTCTACCGAACTTCTACCCAATGAGACCATCATCAGTTGCCGACATTGATCTGATCAATTTACTGTTCCTGCACTATCTGATCATGGGAAGCTGCTTTGCAGTGAATGGACCACACGGTCGCCATTGCCAAGGGAAACCACGTCAGCTCAGCAGGGAGCATGGGCCAGAAATGCTATGAATACAGGCCCTCAAGTTACCATATCTCGCATTAGGCGATGGAGCTATTCGATGGGTGAACAATAATCGGAGTTGAGCACAGGCGATTGTGAAGCGTGCCCGATCTTCGTCGACAGGTGCTCCGTCTAACAAGCGACGATGAGATAGGAGTGCTTGGCACCGGGAGACTCGACGAAAGGGTTCATTAATCTCCTGCGGAGGATTTTCACGAAAGGGCCAGAAAAACCCGCGAGCGGGAAGTGGCCGCCTCTTGCAGCAAGGCTAGATCGAGATGACAACCTCTGCGTGACTAGAGAGTGTGTCACACGTCTCTTTATCGGTCTCCAAAGCCTAAAGTATACGGCTTTCGCCACCCCAATTCCCGAGGTGGAAAGCATGCACGCCCCGTGGTCGCATGGCCTACCAAGGATGTTAGTCAAAACAGAAAGGAGGAGCCAGGTTGGATGCATGGTGTGCAGCGAGCCAGTAAGCAGTGACCAAGGGATTAGAGTTGACAGCGACTGGATGCCCAGGAGGCCTGCGAGTGCGAGGTGCAGCATTAAATTCCAGCGTGAAAAGACGCGAGGCTTTACGCCAAAGGATTCGGTGCCGATCGGCAAACCGAGAAATTACGACAGGCTCTGGTGATAAAGTGCAGAGTGTCAAAGCAGCTGTACAAGTACTGCTATACACTAGGGCGATGGTGGCAGATAGCGTAGGTTGTTGGTGCAGACTGCAGGGCCTAGGGACGGTCAGCAAGGATCGGCCGGCGATCTTGCAGCGGATTGCAGGGGTTGGCACGTGGTAAAACGGGGCCTAAGCAGTAGTTCGCACCCTAATTTGGCTCCCCCCGCTCCCCCCGCTCCCCCTCTGCCAACAAACTAAAGTGAGACAAGTGCTGCAGCCTCGACGGCTATCTGGACAACAGAGCCCAAGGATCCCGTAACACTTACGAGTCACGACACCATGGCTGCCAGGTTCTGCCGGCGAAGTCGCGTTGCACGGATCGCTTCTTCAAACCCAGCCTTCACCGCACACCGAATACGAGGCCAGGCGGACCTTTAGGCAATTGCGGAACATTGGCTGTAAACGCTGCCAATGACCAACTGTACCGACATCCCAACTCGATATCGAAGCTACTGCGCTCATGACTGAGTGTCTTGCGAAAAGCTAGAGACTGACTTGCTCGACGTCCTTGCTGTAGTGCCCGCAACCGCAGACAAGGCTGGAGCCTTTCGTAGGGGCGTGGTGCTATGGCTTTCGCTAGTGTCTGGGTGCCAGGCTGCACATTGCAACTAGGTGTGGTCGAAGCAGACTTGGCCCATCCAATAGCACTGCGCTCTTTACGCGCCATCGTGACGATTGGAGGATGGTTTGATAAGAGCTCCCTTGATTTGGTGGCACCCGCGACGCTTCCTGTGCTTGAAGGGCCCGGGGCAGTAGCATCCACTTGCTCAGCTGGACCGTGCAAGGCATACGTCAGACCTTGGCCGGCAAACAGCACATATTACGAGGTCCTGACAAGGTCGCGCTGCTGCTGGTCCGATGCTTAGCGTCTGAACAAACCAAGATGGGGATCTACATAATGAACCTTCCTTTGCAGGAATGTCCATCAGGGAGCCCACCAATTTAAGAGAGCCAATGATGTGTTTCATGGTTTTGCGTCCTTGCGTTCCTTCATGGATGCATTGGACCTACTGAAGATTGATTTCGATTCGGACAGGGGGTTGCCCCACGGCTTTGCATGGCTTCCTCACAGCCAACGTGAGGTCTCCTACCCTCTGCTTCCAGAAAGTCAATGTACCGCCAAGCGGATCACTGCCTTCTTCATTTACCTTGCTAACCTTGTCTGCCCGTTATGCACAAAGCCACTCGGCGTTCCTCGCAGCGGCTCACAGCCAGCATTCAGGGCAGTGCGATAGAGTGCTTTGGTACTGCAGATGTTGCGCCTGCCTCGCCCCGACCCCAGTTGTACAGTTATTTGCGTTTCTTGTGGGTCTTTTCTCTGTATGTCCTCATCTTTACTTCGAGTGGCGTCTCCCTACGATACATGAATGCCTGCCAATGTAAGCACATCCACATCTTCAGACGAATAATGCAGGGGACCATGGGCATGGGCTTCTCCTGTCCCTCGCAGCTTGCAATCTATTGCTCGGTGTTAAGCTATTAGACTTGGGCGATCCTTTTCTAGCATCCATTGCCACGCCTGAGCATGGGAGGTTCACACAGGGGTAGATTGCCGTCCAGTCCGTGACTTTTGCTCGCTTTCCAAGCCTTATGTCTCGAGCATGCCCTAGTGGCCCTAGCGCTACGCCATATCAACGTTGACACTGTTGTCACCGGCCGGCCCCGCTTTGTCTTGGTTGGGGCTCCGGCAGGGAAGCTTCTCGGGAGCCGCCCAGATTGCCAGTTTGACACCATGTCCGTGTTTGATCGATGAAGGAAAGCACTCGCCTCCGGCGTCGTATTCCGGAAAGGGCCCGATGCGGGTATTGAGGCTCCTCTCCTACCGACGGTAGAGGAATGACATATAAAGCGTCGCCTTCCCTCGATTCTGTACTGGTCCTGCAACTCAGTATCAGCAGGCATCGCCAAACCCAATTTCGAGGAGCACTTGCTAACCACTGAGAGCGCCCACTGTTCTGTGTTACCCGATAGGCGATCATCCTCAACGCAGACCAGCGACAAGCATGGCGTTCGTTCTCCTTCTCCCTCCGTACTCTCTCCTGCGGCCTATTCACATTTCTCCTTTGGAAGGCGTCCACTAATACTGTTGATAGTGGCTTGGGTTCGAAAAAAGAATCTGCGTCGTCCACATTCAGCAACGTCGACAGTAGCGACCTCCGTCAAAGGCAACAGACTCAGTGGCCCCAGCCTCGTGACCATCGTCAACCTCGAATTACTCAATACCAGCATGAGCACTCATCTCACGACAGCGAAAAAGACGGTCTTCAGCGCTCTGATCGTCAACAGGCTGGCCGCTCCCACAAGACCGCTGCTCACGGTCGCCATGGCCCTGGGACTGACCATCCACAAAGCGTTGTGCAACACTGTCACGAGGGATGCACAACTCATTGTCTTCAAGACCGCCGCCGAGGTCATCAGCGAGGCGAAAACCTCTCCCCAAGTCCCGCCATCGAGCGCTACCTTCGCGAAGGCAACAAGAAGGAAGCCCTCACAAGAGGTGACCGCGAGGGATACGGTAGCGGAGGTCCAGGAATGACTTCGTACCTGCAAGATTGGCAACGTCGATGGGATGCGATAGATGGGAAGGATGGTCGAAAAGGTTGGTAAATCGGCTAGCTTTTCATCTACGGTGAGCCTTGGACTGACCTTGCCAATATCGAACCAAAGCTCTGATAACAATCTCGGGGCACTTAAGATAGCTTTGGGATTGGATGACGTTCTTGCAGGTCATACCAACTATGACATACCGCCGCCGGAGTGCAATGCATACAGCAATGGCGGCGACGCTAATATCCTGCTGGTTTGTTGCGGCAGTTGAAGACAAATACAGACGGCGAATCCTTTTATAGACTTGATACTGATTTACCCTTTCCCATTACAAGACTCTTTCGGATTTCAATGGCGGGATCTCTTCACCGATGTCTCTCTTGAAACGTGCGGTCCGCGTTTACATCCTTTCGAATCTCCGTCACCCTGACAGCACCTATACATGAACCCTTGAGGATACTCCTCTCTGTTCTCAGGCGTGTCGATCTCTCCGTGGGCGTCATCCCAGTCCACCCACTCCTCGCCATCATAGTCCACTTCCAGGTCTCCTAGTGACCCATCAGTCTCGCCTCATTGCATGATACTGGCACTGTACCTTTGTGCCATCTGCATGCTCTATCCGAATTCTCGGTCACATCGAATTCTTCTTCGCAGTGCCTGCAAGTAGCAAACCGTGGCCTCATGCGTTTTCGCTCCGTACCCTTACTCGAAACAGATTCTATCGTAATTTAAGTTTGGAGTGCGGCACTCGACATGAATCCGACACTCACCACTCTCGACTAAGAGCCGACGCTGCGCGACAGCAGCTGCTTGAGGCACATCTCTGCATACAGCGAGCAGCGTGGATCGTAAATGCTTAGACTTTACCGTCAGGATAGCTTCTTCAAGTTGAGTATCAATGGCCGACGCGCGACCATAGGCAGTCGTAGAGCAGGCTTGCGTCATGTCACCAGTATCACGAGGCATCTTGATCAGTAGACTCTCGACCACTCCCAAGTGAAATGAAATCATTAATGGCTTATATCGCGCTCCGCTGTCACGACGCGTCCACTAGGGGGCGCACTGAGCCGGGTTCCGCTAGGCCCGTGCCAAGACTTCCGCCAGCGGGCCGTTGGAAAGCCCTTCCGCGATGCTAGTCTAGATATGTGGGGTCCTCCCCGCCGAACAATGGAAATAAAGGCCGCATCAAGTGCTAGTGCTTTATCAGACAATTGACATTCCGGAAGGTGACTCGATTACTCGATTACGCCACACATCTTGCGACTACTAATACCGTATTCGGGTCCTAGTGGTCATGGTTTAAGCCTACAAAGTCCTTCCAAGTCGCCATCAACCCCTACCAAGCGCTACACATCCCCTCACAATGTCTAACCTCACGGACACGACATCTTCTCCGCCGTCCCAATCCTCTCCCAACGCATCATGGACCTACTTCTACCCCCTCCTCCTCCTCCTCTGCCCAACAATCTGCGCCCTCCTCCGCCACAACCGCCTCCGCACCACCCTCGAAACATACCCCTACACCACACGCCGCACCTTCGCCTCAATGACCGACAAAGACGCCATGCGTATCCAGCAAATCATCGGCGAGCTCGAGTTCCCCTTCACCTTCGAGAAAGCCCTTCAGTTCGCCCTCTTCCGCACATACGGCATCCCCACCATCAGCAAGCTTCTCTGCGCCACGAGTCAATTCAGCGAGCCGAGCACGGCTTGCAAACGGTACTCGGATACAGGCCTATTGATCAGCGAGTTCATGGGGCATGAGCCGACGAGCGAGCGGACGAGGCAGGCGATTGGGCGGATGAACTATATACATTCGGGGTATCAGAGGAGTGGGAAGATACTGGATGATGATATGCTGTACACGCTTGCCCTCTTCGCGTGCGAACCTGTACGCTGGATCAACAAGTATGAATGGCGGCGGTTAGAGGACTTCGAGGTCTGCGCCCTGGGGACCTTCTGGAAGAGCGTGGGTGACGCCATGGGGATCAGCTGGGAGAAGCTGAAGAGTGGGACGGGAGGAAAGGAAGGGACGTGGAGGGACGGGTTGGAGTGGTGGGAGGAGATCTGCGAGTGGAGTCAGGCGTACGAGAGGGAGAAGATGGTGCCGGCAGAGACGAATAGGAAGACGGCAGAGGAGACGACACGGATTCTGCTATGGACGATTCCCGGGCCGTTGAAGGGGGTGGGAAGGCATTTGGTTAGTGCGTTGATGGATGATAGATTGAGGAAGGCGATGATGTGCGTTCCTGCGCGCCTACTATACCTTTTAAATATTGACGATGCCACAGGTATCCCGCTCCCCCAGCATTCTACAACTATTTCGTGTCCATCGCCTTCGGCATCCGCAAATCCCTCCTCCGCTACCTCGCTCTCCCACGCCCTTACATCATGCGCGCTCACTACATGACCGCGGAACCCACCAAGGACGGCACCTACTACACGCTCAAATACGACGCCGCACCGTACTACGTGAAGCCTACATTCCTGCAGCGTTGGAAACCGGGCGCCTGGTATTCGTGGCTCATGGGGTTGCCGCTGCCGGGTGATGAAGGGTTGAAGTACTCGCCCGGGGGGTATAGGATCCCGGAAATGGGACCTGAGAGCATGAGGGGGAGAGGGGGAGATTTCGTGATGAGGGTCGCGGAAGAGTTGAAGAGCTCGAGGACTGGCGGTTGCGTGTTTGCGCGGAAAACGCAATAATGACATGGTTTGGCGTAAGTATGAGTCGATGGAATTGGCTTCGGAGTCTCGCATAGATAGCGATGGCTTCAGGATATTGGCGGCGTTGAAGCTTGGTTATATTGGATACATGGGTATAAGTCACAACGGCTGAAAATTCTCCGAAACCTACATCATGCATTGTAGATATTGAAAAGTTTCCACCCCAACACGATGCCTCTAAAGCGCGATCCCCACGGCCCTATATACACTCAGCCCCTCAACCGACCGTAACGCATCCTCCTCCACTCTATCTGGCCCCACCATCCCTTTCATCTTCCCCTCTTTCTACTTCTTCGCCCCCTCAGCCTGCGGATCCGGCAATATACCCTCAGCCTCTAACCTCCTCCTAGCCTCTTCAAGAGCCCACGTCTGTATCCTATGTGCACACAAACGAATTAGCCCACTCAGCCACTATCCTCATCTCCACCCAAAACCCCGCCCTCCTCCCTTGCATCTCCCCACTTATCCACCTCGTCCACCCTCTTATCCACTCCCCTCCCATCCCTCCCATCCCTCCCATCCCTCACCACCCTCCCTCTTATCCATTCCCTTCCATCCCTTCTTCCCTTCCTCCCCCCTCCCCACTACCATACAAAGATAGGTCAAACTCACGAAGTATCAGGCTTATAAGCATACGCCCCCACCGCCACCCCAATGCTCCCCCAAAAACCCCACACCCAAACGCGCTCCCACCCTTCGTTCTTGTACTTCTCGCCCGGCGGCACGTTGAACAGCCAGCCGGAGGGCGGGTCGTAGTGGGAGCTGTGTGGGGGGGGGTGCTCTTGCTCTGCTTGCGAGCTTGAGGAGGCGTGGTCCGGGGTTGTGGTGGGGGGGGAGCGAGGTGAGGTTGTGAAGCTGCGAGTGGTGGGTGGGATGGTGTGGGAGGTCGGTGGGTGGCCGGTGGATGGCGGTTGGGTGGATGCGGAAGTGGGGGGATGGAGGGTTGTGGATGTGAGGGCGCAGCGGGGATGGGTGAGAGGGAGGGCGAGGGCGCCGGAGAGGGCGCGGGGAGGTGGCATTGATGGGGAGTGTTTTGGGGGAGGAGTGGTGGGTTTTCGGGGTTGGGGATGAGGTGAGGTTGAGGGATGGCGCTAGGGGATGGGAGGCTTGGCTGAGATCGGCGCAGGGGGGTTATGCAAAGGTGCGCCTTGTGGCTGGATGCGGTCTACATGTATGCAACATCAGGGATAAGCATCCGTCTCTTGGTTTTCTAGTGGGTTTCTAGTAATTTTCACATGATTCAATTTCGATGACGCTGTGGTGGGTAAAAGAGATGGAATCGATTACAAGGACACTCGATCTTTTACATGATATCGATCGCGAATTCGTATTTCCATCCTTCCTCGTAAAGCTGACAAGTTACCCGTTGCTGGGAATACGGCAGTTATCGACTGTGTGGCGTATCCTCGATCTGATATATGTCGAGCTAATGCCGTAAGGCATCAACAAGTGGAACGAATGAGAAAGATAATACCGACATTTCCATGATATCCATTCCTCAAAGAACTTTGGAGACTTTTATGGAAAACCCAATTGCGTAGTCCAGACACACCAAGTACACAGGTGATGCGCCGGCCATGTCCCTCGCGAAAGCTCGCCGATGGACCGGAAATGATGGGAATGTAATTGAAACGCATCTACATCCGCCTAAGAAAGTACACTGCAAGCCGGCGTCTGCGTCAGAAGTCCTAGGCACGAGTTTCTCTCAGACTTCACTTCATCTTATCGCAAACAGCGTTGAAGGGGCGAGGAGTAGATCTTGATCACTGTTATTGCGACTTCTTCCTCAATCAACTGCCGCAGGAATTTGCCTGCTATTATCCGTGCTTTGTAAACAACCCAGAGCCCATTGACAGGCCAGAATGGAAAGAACCACAGCCACCACGAAGAGTTGATGACTTCTCTCGGCTATGAGATCAATCTTTGTTTTATCATACACACTTGGCAATAACGCTGCCTTGTAGTTCTGACGCAAGGCGTCGTACCGGTTCAGTCGTAGATATCTCAGGGATCCTTCCCCTAAAAAGCTCATTTGCGCATATGGTCAATTGGTTCAGTCGAGCTGTTAGCGCTTGGTTTCCAGGTCACGATTGAGTTTCAAAGAAGTATGCTAGGCCCGTACCCCCAAAGCCCAATGTTAAGTACGGGATCCATGAAGGTACTCGTCCACCAGTGTCTAGCCCACGACCGGGTCATTACTATCGCTAATGTAGTCTTTGACATGCAAGTAGAACCAGGGATGTGCTGGATGGCTAATTCTTTGTAACCGACTGCTGTTCAAGTGGTCATTCGTGAGACGGCTGGTAACGACGACGCCGTGGTCTTTCGATTTGACGTCGCATCAACGTGTTCGAGTTCATCTGGAGTCTTGATGACGTTCTTTGTCTTTTCTATAACTGCTGGTATGCTTGCCACCAGATGGTAGGTCGTTTTACCATAGTTCTTAGCTTCCGTGAGCTGCAGCGCAACCATCGTCGTAACACCCAAACTACCACAGCTCCCCACTGCGCCATGGAAGAGATCTGGCCTCTCAGTCCGCGACGCCGTAACGATTAATCCACTGGTGTCGACGAAGTTGAGTTTTCGATCGAAGAATCCGTACTTAAACGAGCTGCCCTCGCCAGAGGCGCCCGTGTCGCCACCGCCGACCCCAGTCAAGAGAATCTCCATGATAATAGGGCGCGATCTGACACTGTACTCCATCGTGGTCTCTGCGAGGTCGTCCATGGACATATTGGGTTCAAAGAGCACAGTCTATGATATGACGTTGGCATTCAGGACATGGTTTTTGGTGGCTGATGTCGATCGTGATTCTTGGTGCAAAGACAGGTCGACGAGTGCTGTTAGTCGAGTCGTGACTCATGCGGCATAATTCATTCGTCCTGTAGAAGTCTTTGACCTCGGCTGCGATAACGCCAATAACTCTCTTGTGAGGATGCATTGCTCTCGGGCTGACTTCATCATGGAAGATTGAGCAGAGCTTGCAAATGGAACGCGGAATGTCTAATGATCTTTCTCTACACTTGTACCGAAAAGAAAGAAGAGCGGATTTCCCAAAACTAGCTGGTACAAATGCTGCATGGGAGAATTGCAGCAGCAAAAGCAGATGAGATGTACCTACCGTGATCATCTCGACCAAGACGCAGAAGAAAGTGGCACCGGTCACCTCGAGCCTCTTAATTTAATCATTGCCGTGGAGCTTTCGTTCCATAAATCTCTAAAGACCGTATAGCAAGTCATGAGTCAAGCGTTAGAGGAGTTGACCGAATGAAAGGTTGTCGCGTGAATCTTCTTTGATAGCTTAAAGCTTGACATCTTTCAGAAAGAGGGCGCTGCTTTGAGATACTGAGGCGCCAACGCAAAACGTCCCCTCAACGAAGCCCCTGTATCGTTGGCGTAGGTTCAGCCATGCTACTGGCTATATACACGATTACAGCCGTACTAAGACTCTGAAAGCAACGAAAATACTCAACGGTGGATGCATTCGGGCTTCGAAAGGACTTCTCGGGACAGCACCACGGGCATTCTGAACGTGAGTTCAAATCGAATGATGACAAGATCGAGGCTTGACTAGACTACAAACGGGTTGGAATCGACGATGATGTTCCATTATATAGGATGAGGCTGATGCCGCAGATGAGATTTTGGAGGCTTGGTGAAACTGCGCTATACCCAATCAGGCGCACTTTCAAGCTGAGATCAAAGCGTTGTGCAGCGCGTGATGGTGACTTCTACTTGAACACAAATTGGTTAAATTGAAAGTTGGTCAGAGCACCTCGCCGTGCCAGAATTGCTCTCCGTTGATATTGTCTGCAAATATGCACAGCGTAAGTGTTACGATTCTTCAGAAAGTCGCTGTTCACCTTCTCGTTCCCATCATCGGGCTTCCCGGACTGCTCGTCTATGGTACGATGTCCATGATGCACCCTGATCCCGCTAAATGCACAGATGGCCGTCCCAGAAATCCATTTTCGCAATGCAAATTCAATTCTACCTTCTTGATCTCCTGGTATCTCGGGTCCTTCGATCTGACGATTCGCTACCTGGATCTCTGTCAGCTCATTCTCTTATTATCATTGCAGTCAGAGATACTCACTTGCGCTGGTATAGTCACTGTACGTATAGCTACTACCAGTGCCGTAGCTCTCCTTATCCTTCTTGTCTCTACTGCGCTTGAGCCCGAGGAGGAGCGCCAAAGCACCCAACCCGCCACCGACGGTCAAGAGGCCGCTGAGGCCTGAGCTTTTCTTTTCTTTCTGAGGTCGGGCAGGTCCTTGGCCGAACCACCTTCGTCCGCCGGCTCCGCCGCCAGTCCCTGAGTGGTGATGCGAGTATCGCTCTTCGGTGATAACTTCCGTCTTTTTGCGCCTGCCACCGAGACCAAAGAATTTGAGAAGATTGTTGAGTAGGCCTTTGAAGCACAGACAGCCGCATATGATCAGGAGCAGAAGTATGCCCAGAAGCACACCGATGACGATACCCGCAATCTGGCCGCCTGCCAAGCCATTGTTGGACGTTGTCGATGCCATCCCGGTGGTCCCTGCACCGGCGGAGGCCGTAGGCACTGCGGATGAGTAGGCTACCGTTGTCGTTGCTGGGCCTGTGGATGTGGTTGTGTAGGTGGTGGCGCTGGTCGGACGAATGTATGCTGACCCAGCTGTTGCAGTGGACATCACCGAAGCCAGATAGCTGCTGCTGACATCGTTGACGGCGGTGTTTGATGAGGTGCACTGCCCTGGGTACTGGCAGTATTGTCCGGTAGCGCAGCAGATGTTCCCACAAGGGGTTTCACCATAGGAAGGAGCACATCCCGGTGTGACAGCGGGCGCTACTTGCGCTGTTGCAGACGTGGCCTGCAAGCTGTACGTCGATGTCCTCAGGACGAGATCGGTTTCGGTATATGTGGTCGTGTATAGCTGCCATTGACCGTTATTCCCAGCATTGGCTTGCACATTGCCGCCACTACCGCTGCCGCACTGAGCTTGATTGTTGGAATCGGTATAACATTGGCCTGCCGCTTTACAGCAGAGTGATTGGTATCCGCAAGGAAATGCGCATTGTCGCTCCACTAAATTGCTTTTTTCGGCTTCGACGATTTCATCTCGAGGGAATGGCGTTGCGTGGGTGGTATGCGTAGATGATAGGATGACCGCCAGGAGGGAGAGAAGTGCGGGTGCATGTGGTTGTCGCATGGTTGAGGAATGTGTGGAATGTCGTGGCCGCACACGAAGGAAAATTGATCGATCGTCCCCCGCTTGAAGTGGCGATCCGCCTGCTTCCGCTGAAATCTGTACACAGCACGCCCGTGGCAGATGCGACGATAGTCAGTTGCAAATAACGAGCGTATGAGTAATGAGCGTAGTAAAGGGGAATTGGGGAGGAGAGTCAGGTATGCAAGCTTAGGTTATCAAATTGAAGCTCCCCCAACCACCCGGTCTCGGCCAGCCACCACTAATCCGAACCAATCGATCAAGCTGCACAGCGGAACGAGATCTTGTCGTAAAACGTGTTCCACGGACGATGACGGATATCAATTGAGGCTCACGAAGGTAATGTGTAAGTTCACAAATGTAATCGTCGCACTCTTGGGCCTCTGAGGCATGATCTTACAACTATTGACAGCCCGTGGCGGGATCGGCCGCCCCAGCAACGTGCCTAGCAACAGGACAGAAATACCCATAATCTCACCTACGGTTTAGAGAATGATTCCCTATGTCTTCTGATGGTCTTCTCGACCTACGTTGCTCACTCTGATCGTCTCATGTCATGCCCTGCACAATTCCCAGGTTGCGAAAAGCAAGTATGATCGGATTGGTCGGGTGGTGGCTGGCGACCCACTTTTTCCACCTATCGCTTATCGATAATGTGAGGCGCCAAGAATGCCAAGTCTGCCCGAAGATCATCCTGCATCCAGATTCGAATGAGGGCCACAGTATAGTAGACCCTTAGTCCCTGGACCTGTTCCACCTATCGAGTTACCCGCCTCAGCTGAGACGTGTCTTCGAGGAGCAGTGTAAAGAGGGTTGATCACTTTGTATTAGGTTCGATTCCTAATGGCGCTGGTCCAATGGAGTGGGGCGTCTTCTTTTCTAGGTGCTCCAGCTTGGTGGCCCTTCCTCCATAAGCTTTCGATGCTGGCTTTGCACGCCACCCTTTGTACCTGCCCACACCCACCTAAGCAACGATTCAACATCAATGCTCGCACTCATAAAACTAATCGACGGAAGACGAATGTGCCAATTCCATTCATGTCAGGACTGAGCCTGTTCCGCTTCTCCAATTCGACCATATCGACCTTCTCTCGCAACAGCAAGACAGATGTCAAAAATGCTCTTGTTCCCCAGAATCTGAATGACCTTGACCCCAGCATCAATCTTTTTACTGAACCAGCTGCGGATCTCCACTGCAACTAGTGAATCGACCCCAAGAACGTACATGGGCTTGGCCGCATCAACGTCCTCTTTGGGCACGCTCATCAATTCCGACAGCTTTTTCGTCAGAGCTTCTGCAATTATTTCTGCCGCTTCTTCCGGAGTCATAGAGAAGAAAGGTGCGTCAAAGAGGGCAAGGTCTACCTTCAAAAAATGCCCAGTGGTGATTCAAGTCTCCTGTCCACTCAGCCTGATGTTTGGCTGCACCCTTTTGGCCAGGCCGAGCTCAACGTACTTCACGATTCTCTCCGTTGCTTTGATGATGTCCGAAAGCAACATTGTTAAAGCGCTCTCTAGGGATTTCAGTCCGTGCAGATTTCCCTTCGATTAGCATCTGCCAAAATGCATTGCATGTAATCGCTTCTTCTGGGAATTTGAGGGAAAAGCCAATTACGGCTATCGATATACTTTCGACGCGGGCGCAGCTACAACAGGAGCTTGCGGAGGAATACTGAACGAATGATAGTTCTAGCGTCGAAGGGCAGGACCCATTTGGAAGCATAGCGTCTTCTCAAGAGACAAGACCGATGACATACTGTTTGAAGATGAAGAGCTTCAAGACAGCAAGTTTCTGAGATTACCGGCACGGCAAACATCAGAAAGCTGTATGCTCAGGTTGATGCAAGTCAAGGGTGTTGTAGCCAGAAAACCAAAAGCTTGGGGCGCAAAGCCTGAATCAGCATACCTATCACACCTTTCAAGATACTAATTACGGGGTAGAATGATTAAGGCGGCTTTAATTTGGTCTGATACCTAGTGCTAGATCGGAATCGAATCTTCCTGCGGATCAAGACCGTTGTGGATCATCGACCAAGTCTTAGCTGCAATGCAAATTCGCCCAATAATAATTGCAGGGAGCCCAGAAGAAGCCTTGAAAACATATCCAAATCTCTAACGTACGTTTGCCGCTCACCTTCCCAGAGACTCGAAGGATTGAGGGCCGACCCACCTCGACCGAAACCCTGCGCAGCATCGAGGCGTAGCAGACATCAGCCTTCAGCAGCTACTTATATCCGCGCCAATGTCATAGAGTAGCATAAGAAAGCATCAGCTTGACAACGGAGACAACGCTCCAGATCCGAGATCAAAACAGCGATGTGGATCATATGTGTAGGCTATGCAGGACAGGGCTCAAACATGGTAATATAACGTTAATCGTACATGTCTTCGGAAACAGGCAAGCCGTTGTCTTAGGAAGGCTATCGCCTCCACACCAGAAACAGCAGTGGAGATGAGACAAAATGCAGGATGAGGTCTAAGGAAATCGCCATGATAGGACATTACCTGAGGCAGCTTTTGCGAATTTACAGACAGCCAGTCAATTGTTAAGCGCGATAAAATGGATTGGCTAGCAATGAATGCGTAGCGCGATGCTAAAGTATCTGACGGCCATGAAGCATACAAAAGAACGGAATTGATAAGTAGCGGAAACGCGCTAGGGACGTCAAATCTACTCAATATCACCCCTTAATGCATTCCACCCCTCAATGCATCCGCTAACCTTCGCAGTTGATTAAATTTTGCGCTCTAAGCCCAAATTTCAAGATAAGTAGCTCAAATTGTAGAAAAAGCCAGCTCTACTAGCGTATCAGTTTTTCTCGCGATTGTACTTCGTAGTTTAATGTTGTGCGTCATATATAATAGTTCGTAGAGAAGAGAACATAAAACATATTTTGAATAATCTTATCTGTTACAATGTTGATATAGAAAAATAGAGCTTGCTTTTCTCTACAGTTTGAGCTACTTGTCTCAAAATTCAAGCGATAGTTTCAAAAGTTGTTCAACTGCGAAGTTCGAAGAAATCTTAGCGGATGCATTGAGGGGTGAGATGCATTAAGGGGCGACATTGAGTACTGTACTTTGTGCCTGACGGCGCTTATTTACTGCTTATGTGTTGATCTAGCCAGGACATGGCAAGCGTGTCATACGGAGTACGGCAAAATAATACTCCAAGCGCTCGGCATGGGCACCAAGCGGCAAGCCTCTAACGTGACACTGCCGCTCGCATCTTGGTGGCTGAACTTCTACATGAACGAAGGATTTAGGGTGGGTGGCACGGATGATTCTCTTCCGTCAGCTGGCAGCTTCCCCGTCGGCCTGTGGCCAATCTGTCGGTTGGTGGTCTGTAAAGAAGGTTGTTTGCATATTTTAGGTTCGAATCCTAATGGCGCTGGTCCAACGGTGGACTGGGTGTCTTCTTTCTCAAACCACCCCCGTAGGCAGAAGCCACCTAAACCGAGCCAATCTTGGGCGTCACACTACCCCCCCACTTATCTGGTTTCTGGATGAAGTCAGTACGAGAGCCTCCCAGTTTTCGAAATTGGAATTTGGTGACAACAGGCAATCAAGATGGCTCCCAACGATGAGATGCTCATCGACCGAATACCTGCTGTCTCCCCTCGGCCTGTGCCAATGAAGGTTCTGGTTTTTGGCATGTCGCGCACCGGTACTATGTGTTCGTACTTCCTCGCTAAGGTCTGTCGTCGAATCCTCAATCGATACTAAACCTAGTAGCAATGCAACATGCCCTTCAGAAACTGGGCTACAAATCTTACCACATGACCGAGGCAGGGGTCAATAAAGCATTCAATTACTGGTATGAGGCGCTCAAAGCCAAATATGAAGGACAAGGGAGGCCTTACCGGCGCGCGGAATTCGATAAGCTGCTTGGTAATTATAGTGTACGGTTTGGACAGACTACGGTTCAATCGAGATCTGCTAAAGTTGTCAGGCTGTCACTGATATGCCCTGCATACTGTTTGTCGACGAATTGCTAGCAGCATATCCCGATACAAAGGTGATCCTGACGAATCGAGATGAGGACAGCTGGGTGGTGTCGATGGACAAGACCGTGTTCGAGCTCCTGCGCTGGAGATCGTACGATTACATTGCTGTTCTAGAGCCGGTAACTCCAATCATAATTCTGGTCTGTTCAGCGGATTCAACTAAAATTAATGTTACAGAAACTTGTGGGACCTTTCTGGAAGACCTTCAAATACATTGTGAGCCTCTGGACAGACGGCGACTTCAACAGTCGTGAAAGACTCCGTCAGACGTACCGAGATCATTACAGCCATGTGCGGCAAGTGGTGCCAAAGACAAAACTCCTGGAATTTGGACCTGGCGATGGATACCAAAAACTCTGTGATTTCCTCGACGAGCCACAACCTGACAAGGAGCCGTACCCTCACATTAACCAGCCCGACAACATTTTCAAGATGCACACAAAGCTCTGGTGGTTTACCGTGGTAAATGCAATTGTAAGAGTTGGTGGCGGGATTGGCGCAGTTGCCGCCGCGGCTGGCGCTATGTGGTATTATCGTTACAGAGTCTAAAACAGATAGGTACTTCAAGTGTGGAAGAACTAGAACTACTCATTTGGCAGTCGGAGATTGCCTTAAGTAGTGCAGAGAAAAATTCCTTTCCCGTCACTGTAGCTATGTTGATTGAATCGACATGATTCCGTGCTAAAGCGTAACGTTCCCCTTCCCCAAATTTGCCCCTTTCTGCGTTCCTATTCATCCACTCCGTTAAAAATTGTGGGAGGTGGAACGCATAGCGGAGATCGGCGATACCGAGGCACAGCTTCAGAGAGCCTTCCCGACCGACTGCCAATGTGCGGCCTATTCGATCTTGAAATCCCGATCGTGGCGCCGAAAACAAGAGCGTGCAAACGGAGGTAAGGCTGCATGATCTCTCTTGGAGACGTAAGACTTACTTGCGGCAGGTTATTTGTCTGCATAGAGGAAACGAAAGTTGAAACTTTTGGAACAGAGAAAGGGTTGAGTAGGGACGAAAGATACTTCCATAAACATTCAATTAACACGAAGAGGCTCGTCTTAGACCATCATGCTCGACCCAGAAGCGACTGCTTGTTTCCTCCCAAGTCTGGCAGCCATAAAGCGACTCGCCTTCTTCCCCTGCTCTTCCCCCTCCGCATCGAGAGGAATAATCTTTTCCTCGTCCTCTTCATCCTTGTGAAGAGACCCACCTTGTCGATAGATCATACGGTTGCGTTGAAGGTAATACTCAGTTGTCGCTTCTTGCTCGAGGAGCGTCAGATACAAATTGTCTAGTTCTCGGAGTAAGGTGTCAGGATTGGCAGGAACGATGTCCGGTCTGTCAATTATATTCTCAGCTGGTGGGCGGTTCAAAGGGCCAGCTAGCGGTGGTCGAGAAGGTTGTGAGGCGAGAAATAAGAGAGAGAATCAGAGTGTTGACTTGAAGGAGCGCATTCCATTATTTTAGGTAAACATGGAATGCGCTTCCAATTGGGTTTTCTCATACATCGATCTCTGAAATCGATTTGACCATCGTCTGGACCACTTGTTTGCATGAGAAACAACCTGAGAAAAGCACCGGGTTTTGGCCCAGATACGGCCCGTTTGTAGGCATCTCCGCCCCCTTGAAGATCCAATTCTCGCTTAGTAAAAGCCTAACGTAACTCTGATAAACTGTGTAGTGAACTATCTATCAACTTGTCAAATGACATGAGATACGTGGATCTAGTGGTCTGTTTGTGATTGATAATAATATTGAGTCAGTTTGAACTAGTACAGGGGCAGATTATGAGAGAAACTCAGGGAGCGCTAGACCCAGTGCGGCTAGCCCGATATCTTTTCTGTCCATCCCAGCATATACCATAACAATCTGCCCAACTTAATGAATACAAAGTGAGGCCCCCGTGGCGAACACTGTCCAGCATGGGAAGAGGAAGAAAGCGCGACCTTTCAGGCGCAAGACGCGCGTGTCTCTCTGTCGAAATCCCCAGCAGTCAACCGACTTCTGTTGCATCAAGACAGGCCCCTTTGAAGGCTGCAATTCAGGGCTAGTTCGCATTCGACAAGGGATGGACTTCGCATGCAAATCCGGCAGGGAGAGACAAGCCCCACTTGTGATTCCGAGTTTCACTCATGTCGCCAGTGCTAACGATTGACGCCCTGTTTGGCAACCACCCATCCGAACAGGACCGTCCGCGAGCGGCCCTCGAAGCCCCTCGGAACCATGACGCCGGCACACTTTGTCGTCAATCGACACTTCATACATCTCTTTAGACCACCATTTGCCCTGCAAACCCAATTGCAACTCCAACTCCAACGCCCATCCCAACGCCATACATTCCGGCGCATCCTGTTGGAGCTGCGTTCGTAGAGGCCACAAATGAGCCTCCAGCAGTTTGAGCGGCCGCACTACCATAAGTCGCGCAGCCCGCAAGCTGCAAGTTGTGGCAAGCCTCCGTGCTCAGACTGGAACAGATCGAAGCCGCGGTTATGTCGGGTATGGCTGCGGGTTTTGTAATGCCAACACCTGCGCCGGAAACCGTGACACCGCTATCGCCGCTCTCCAGGGAGTATGTGCATTTTGCGAATTCTGTGGCACAACTGGAATAGGAGGATGTGCAGATGGCTGCATTGGGGAAATTGGTCGGTAGATATGGGAAAGGGTAGTAGGCATTCGACACAACGCTCCGCCCTCCACTTCCTGTGATCTGTGCAGACGGAGCTGGTGTGCCGGTAGCTGTAGCTACGGCAGACCCTCCGATCGTCCCCGTACATTGCGCATTCTCCGGGCAGCACCCGACCCGACCCGCTTCGTCGACAGCGCAGCGAGCTTTCGACATGCAGCAGGATGCTTTGTCGCCCATGGCCGCGCAGGATATTCCGGACCCACAGTTGCCATCTCTACGGAAGAGGTTGAGTGCGAAGCCATTATAGGTTGTGGCTTCATTGTAGGGTTCGAGGAAGGGAGAATACTCTGTCGCGGCTGAATTGAGGGTGAGGAGAAGTGCGAATAAGATTAGGCGCATGGTGTATCGTTGTCGAGGAATGCGCGCTGAATAGGAAAGTAGGTCTGGGAGGGTAGACTAGGAGATCATAAGAAACTAGAATCATAGTAGTCTCATTGATATCATGAGCTTGTGAGAACAAATGACCGAGTCGATATCGCCAACTGAACTGATAGTATAGTAATATTTTTGACGATTGGCCTCTCTCTGCTTTGTTTACTACAGATTGGTTGGAGGGCCGACGGCGGCGGCTTCGGAGAAAGTGATTTGCCGATCCTCTTACCTGCTTGCAAATCGGGGATCGCTAAGTTTGAAACGAAGATGATGCTGCTGAGTCCTTGGACAGTATATCATACGAATGAATGTCGAGCAACTGAGGCCCGGTCATAGGTGTGTACACTATGTTTTCGGCCTCTGTGCTTGAGCTATACCCGGCCGTGAGAGACAGATGAAAATCCGACCATCGAATACCGAAGTATTTCGGCGCCAGATTCGTCAAGTCTCTCCCAAAATCCGACAAACTCTCTCTAATCATTTCACAAAGCGACAGTTGTATCATGAGAGTTATGGCGCTCGCCGTCTGTCAGAGTTCTGGACCCCGACGGGGGGCATTGCTCCCACCAGCGAGGAGGACTCACACGCCTTACTCGCTCGAGCAGGATTTGTCCGTCAGACTCATTCGGGGATCTTCCAGCTACTTCCACTTGGCCTGCGAGTTCAAGAGAAGCTTGAGCGGCTGATTGATAAGCACATGCTTAGCCTTGGTGCATCTAAAGTCTCGTTGTCTAGCCTATCCTCGGAAGAGCTATGGAGAAAGTCTGGAAGGCTCGACAAAAGCAACCAGGAGCTTTTCCACCTTGAAGATCGTAAGGGAGCGAGGTTGCTCCTATCTCCAACCCACGAAGAGGAAATTACGTCGCTCGTTGGCAATATTGTAAAGTCTTACAAGGACCTTCCATTGCGGCTCTATCAAGTGTCTCGCAAGTACCGGGATGAAAAGCGCCCTCGACAAGGGCTTCTGCGGGGTCGAGAATTCCTCATGAAAGATCTTTATACGTTTGATACCAGCAGGGAAAAGGCACTGGCGACTTACCACAATGTACGACAGGCTTATGATGCCCTCTTGACGGAGCTAAAGGTGCCTTATTTAGTAGCTGAAGCAGATTCGGGCAACATCGGAGGCGATTTGAGTCACGAATACCACCTGCCAAGTGACCATGGAGAAGATTCGATTATCAGCTGCAGCGAATGTGGCTATGCGGTCAATGAAGAGTTGACTAGCGCACAGGTAATTTGTGCAGAAGATCAAGTATATTCTCCATACAAGCATGGCACCGACCGAGGTATCGGATTGTGGCGTGGCATCGTTCATGATCGATCCACCATAGTTGAGATCGCCTATCCAAAGACGATCGAGTGGACTGATCATCTTGGCCAATCCCAGACTCATGCGGCGGAAGTGTCCACGGCAAAGATCAAGTATCTACTTCCCGAGGTCGATCTAAGTGTAGACCTGTCCTTTGGGGACGGGCTTCCGAAGGTTTATCCCAATATTGATCCCGTGGAAAGCGACAGCGCTCGCAAGATACTTAGCTTGAACGATTATCGCGCATCTGATGAAGCTATTGGAAACTCCACCACTATCGAAGCTACAGAAGCATTATCAAGCCGTTTCAAGAAGGGCACCCAATTCAACTTCATCAAGCCCGTACAAGACGACAAGTGCCCAAAGTGCTCCAGTAGATCCATCAAGGTCACAAAAGCCATTGAGATTGGCCACACGTTTCATCTCGGCACCCGCTACAGTGAGCCTCTGGGCCTGTCCATCGCGCCCAAGCCATCACAGCAGCCGCACCAAGAGTCGAACACACCGCAGAGTCTGGAACAAGAGAAGACTCCTCTGCAGATGGGCTGCCACGGTATTGGCATCTCCCGCATGATCGCCGCCGTTGCATCAATATTCGCCGACTCCAAGGGGTTGAATTGGCCTAGTGTGATGGCGCCCTTCCAAGTGGTGGTTGTGGCAGGAAAGGAGAATCAGGCTGGTGCTTTTACTGTATATGAGACCTTGAATCATAAGCTTTCAAAGCCAAAAGAGGAGACATTGCTGGGGCATATGGGTACTCCTATGATTGACGTTATCGTCGACGACCGCGAGAAAAACTTCGTATGGAAGATGAAAGATGCAGATCTGATTGGGTATCCAGTTATAGTGTTGCTAGGGAGGTGCTGGGCTGAAGCACGCTCGTGTGAGGTTCAGTGCCGAAGGTTGAGTATCAAGGAGAAAGTCCGCCTTGACCACCTTCACACCCGTGTCCGCGAGCTTTTGGATCAGCTTTGAGACAGACCTATACAGTGCTAATCATCTTTGACGGAACAGCTCGTATCACTACTGCCGTTCTCGATGGCTAAAGGAATTGCATCGTAGGGGAGTCCGAAAATTCGTATCTACTTGATCTTTGTCAATGAAGTCGGACTCAAAAAGTGTCGAGCCAAAAGACGATCACAACACCATTATCTAAATGATGATATATCAGATCAACGTTCCCTTTCCAATCTCCGTTAAGCTTTGCTCTCAACCATCCGCCTACCATAACGACCAATAAATCCAACTACACTTGCCACGAGCGAAGCTCAACTCACAAGCAGCCCGAACCTACAATCGATTCCCAGCGCCAGAGTTGCATTGTCAGCGACGATCAAGAGCATCTCCCCATCCTCGAACGCCTGACGCGGGCCCGAAAATTGTTACAGGCCGGTCATGTACAAGCGCCCCGCACCGAAGCACTCATCCAGAAGCAAATCAAAGCATTACAGCGAAACAATTCCAATACTTGCCACGACCTGCCCACAAGTCTCATGATGGTCGCACTAGTGGTCGTTTCCCAACCCCAAAATTACCATGTCGGCGACGGAGAAGAGCTCAAACGCCTAGTACTGGCTCGAAACGTGATGGAGACCCGTCATCTACACCTGCCCACCTTCAACGCGCTCTTCCTGGAGCGAATGGAGGCGCTAGAACGGAACATTACCTCCACAAAGCAAGATCCTCACCCTTCAGACATATCGATACCCATGGATCAGCCTTCCTCTGAAGCACCAATAACCACTCCCACTGATACTTCATTCTCGAAGTCAAGGCACCACTGCGTCGCCCTAACAGCCGCCTTCATTACCATGTCAAACGACGGCGGCACCCGCATGTTCGGGCCCCTATCTCTACTCTTTGACCAGGAAAAGAAGCAATACACGGTACTAGAGCACTCCCGAACATCCAGTGAAACCTGCCGGAGCGTCTCCTTTGCCGTGGATGCTATTCTCTGGACACAGTTTTCCGACGTTGAGGGTGATTGGCTGACGTTGGGCTTACACAAGTATTCCAAGACATTATATTAGGTCTTTGAGAAACAGGTTGATATGTTGGACTTCCTGACGAGAATCAGACGGTAGATCGGTGTTGGGCGTAGGTGAGGCGGATTCGAGTGGGTTGGGATGGGCTTGTGACTCTCCAAGTGTGCTAGGTCCAGCTGAGGTTGGCAGGCACTATTCTTGGTATGTTTGGAGCTTACTCAAAGAATTCGTGGGATGAGCCTAAAATCTGGCTGTATGCCAGAGTAGCCACAAAGGAAACCACGAAAGGCCAAGGCTCTTGTCTTTCGTTGTCATATGTTCGTCACTTCCTACCAAGCTCGTGTCCCAACGAAAAGGCTGCAGCTTCGAGCGTTCGAACATCCCCTCTATAGCTACTCTGCCCTAGTCTCCCAGTATCCATACTACTCCCCCAATCTACAGCTTCCCACCCTTCCTCGGGTCTCCACCAACCCTCCTCTCCCATTCCTTAGTCACCATCTGCCTTTCCCTCTTCGTCTTCCCCAACCAACCCCTCTTCCACTTCTCTTCCTCCTCCGTCCACCTCGCAACCTCCACCTCCAACCACTCAACCGCCTTCTCCGCACACAATCCCGGCACGAGCATCGGTATCAGATGCCCCACATCCTCCAACACCACACCTTTGACTCTTCCCTCCTTCGCGCCTCCACTTCCCCCAACCCCAACACCCGTGGTCTCCATTTTCTCTCTCCGCCAATCGGGTGGCGATAAATCAGACGTGCCACCGAAGATGTAAAGCGTGCTCGGGCGGAGATGGGGAAGATTGCGGAGTGTGGCGTTGGGCTCGGGGCGGTAGAAGGGGTGTGTATGCTCACGGTCGACAGCGGTATCGAGGTCTGGGTGCGTGGCGCGGGAGAAGACGGGGAGGCCGGTCAAGGGGTCGAGGGGGGTGAAATTGGGGCGTAGAAAGTGGAAGACTTCTTGGTGTTTTGGGGTTGAGAGAGTCACGGGAGTCTCTGAGGCTGCTGATTCTCCTTCCATAAGGGCGGCCCTGCTCGTGGGGGAGGAAGAGGGTAAGGGGTGGATTGTGGTGGGGAGATCGCGAAGGCCGTGTTCGTTCCAGAGAGAGAGAACGCGAGGGTCCCAGGAGGAGTGCATGCGGCTCTTTTGGAAGGAGGCTGTAGCCACGGAGCGGGAAGGCCAGATGTCTCGGCGGAAGGTAGACATGCGGGTGTGGGTGGAGCCGCCGGGAGGTGCAGGGGGATTCGATGCGAGTTGAATTACGGGGTCGATGAGGATTAGTGTGGTCAGGAGGCGTGGATGCATGAGAGACAAGTTTACGCTGAGGCATGGTTAGCATTCTTAGAGTTGGAAAAGCTGGTCTGCGTCGGGCTGTTTGGAAACAGACATTTGAGCGCCGCCCATACTGTGCCCAATGCCTATCAACGGGCGAGACATTTGATCGCGGAAGTGGTTGATCATATATAGGAGGTCTCGAGCATGATCCATCCAAGACGCTTTGTAGAAAAAGAGGGTCAGTATACGACTATGGTTATGTGAAGGAAGGCCAGTCTCACGGTCATTGCCCAGATTATCCTCGTTCAGTACGTGGCTCATGCCTTGGGAAGCAACGTCTGCAATCCAGATACTCCGAATCGCGAAATTTCCTTTTTTGCTTCTCTCATACATCTCATCCCATAACGGTTCGTACAGCTCCTACCCTTATCAGACTTTGTTCACGACATGTTTTAGATCAGATTGACTTTGGGAAACCCATTCGCGTGTGCTCCAATAATTGTGACTGCATTTGATGGGACGTCCTTCTGCTCTCGCGGGGTGTACTGCTTGACGTTAAGTAGCAATTTGGCTTCCTGATCGTCTAGTGTGGCTCCTGGATACTCTCGAATATATTGACCGGGAAGGATGTGGGTCTTGACATCAAAGACCGAAGAGGACATGGTGGAAGACAGAGAAACTCGATACGCTTCACAAAATGCTACCAAACAGATGCGGTTCCGAACCAGAAATGTCTTGAAAACCCCCTACATCAAGATTGCAAAAGACGAACAATGATCTCTGCTCGACGGATCTCTGACGAGCTGAGCTCACACAAAGGTGAACTCAGATGGTACAATACGATATGAGATTTTTAGTCTTCTGGTTACAGCATAGATCGTTGGCACAAAAGGCTAATAACAAGAGTCTTCGTGGGCCATCTGAAGTGCTGGGGCGACGAGGAGAGCGAGGAATAGCCTCGGCACCAGAGCCCAGTTGTGAATGACGCCATTGATCTTACAACTGCAAACACCTGTACATCCTTATTCAAGATCTCACGACCTCGAGGACATTCAAAGCCGGAATGTTGACATTCCGAGCCAAGAAGTGTAGACATAAGGTATGCTGCCTCAGATGAAGCTGCAGGTCACGTGACGTATATTGGAACGCGTCCATCCGTCGCGTCTCGCTCTCGGCGCTCAGAACACTCATAACACTTATGGTATGACAACAACACTCGGAAAGCCCGTGTATGTCCTTTGCCACCCTGGGTAGATACAGCTTTCCGAATGATCATCGACTATGTCAAATCTGTGACCGATCGCATCTTCGCCATGAACAATAGCACCGAGTCCAGGCCTGAAGAGGTTGCTAAAGCGCTTCTCTTCGGTCAGGTTAGATTTCATGTTGTCTTGAGTGACAAGCTGGGTGAAGCAGAGGCGAACAAAGTAAGGCTCTCTTCTTCCACATCATCACCAGGTTTCTAACATCTGCTCCAGCTCTCACAAGTCCTTGCGGAGAATGGCGCTGCAGAGAAATCTCGATGTACGACAGACGAAAAGATTAAGACGCTTGAAGATGTCACCCATGTCATCTCAACAACCTCCGACTTCCCAGATTATGACAAAGTCAAAGAAGCTCTCATACCGGTCGTCAAACCCGACTGGATACTCGCATCTGTGACAAAAGGCCGCCTTGCCAATCCCCGGCAATACAGTCCAGATCCTCGACTATTCTTTTCAGGCCTTGTGGTCTGCTGCGCAGATATTCCTGCTGGAGATGCAGACGCCATCATCGGTGGGGTCCTCGCCATGGGCGGCTTGTACTCGGGCAGTGTCTCGAAGATGGTCACGCATATTGTGGCCTTGACGGAGCAATCGGAGAAGGTTCAGGTGGCGTTCAACAAGAACCTGAAATGCAAGATTGTTCTACCTCATTGGTATGCCCCGCTGTAAGGGTTACTTGATCATGATTAACACGCCGCAGGTTTGACGATTGTCTGAAGTTAGGGAAGCGGATCGACGAAGGACCATACTGTCTGCCCAATCCTGAGATACTCTCGAAGAAACCAGAAGATCGCATACCCGAAGCTGCGAGGAAGGACATGGAAGGCGCTTCTTCTGCGAGGCCTGGTCGTTTACCTACACCAATGAGCTCCCCTAGTGCTGAACGGCGACAAATGACTGTCTTCAAGGACAAACGGGTCATGCTTTCTCCTGATCTTGGCGTCAGTTCTCACTTGCGCGGGACTATTGAGGATCTCGTATGTCATGGGGGCGGAAGTGTTACGGCCAGTGTGCACAAAGCAGATATTTTTATCTGCCAGTACAGAGAATCAGTCGATTATCGCATCGCTTCTAGAGCCGGTCGCGACGTTGGGAACCTTGCATGGCTATACCACCTTCTGACTACCAACAGATGGACATCGCCAATGAATCGCCTACTACATTATCCGATTGCGAGGGATGGACTTCCAGGGTTCAAGGACTTCAAGATCAGTCTTTCGAACTATAATGGCGAAGCTAGAGTGTATCTGGAGAACCTTGCAAAGGCCGCAGGCGGTGAATTTACAAAAACCATGAAAGAGGACAATACGCATCTGATTACGGCCCATCTAGCAAGCGAAAAGTGCGACGCTGCGAAAGAGTGGAACATTAATACTGTCAACCACCTCTGGCTGGAGGAGAGCTATGCGAAGTGGCAGATACAGACCGTATCAAATCCACGTTACAGTCATTTCCCACCACGAACTAACTTGGGTGAGATAGTCGGCCAGACCCGGATTGACAAGCAAGCCACCGAGAAACATTTCTTCCCCGAAGGTTGCGATGGTGATCAAGCTGCACAAGTAGATGCTCGTCCAAAGGCTGCCAAAGTCAACGGTCAACCAATGGCCCATCCGAAAGTTCCAAATAGCAGTGCTATGCAACCGCCAAGCTCAGCCATTGGGCCAGAACCCATACCATTTCGAGATCTGTCCTCTGATGGGCCTACGCCGAAAGCAAAGAGGGGTAGACCTGCAGGCAGTGTAAATGCAGTGAAAACGCCAGTAACGCCTCGGTATGCCAATGATGGGAAGGAAAATGATACTCCCTCAACGACCGGCAGCCGAGGCGCGAAAGAAAAGGCGGCTGCTAAGTTGCACGACATGGCGCCAGACATGCTGCTTTTCCAGAAAGAGATGAAGCGCGTGGGCGGAGTCATGCACGGCGGGCGAAGACCATCAGACGAGAAAGTGGTCGATGGAAGTCGGAAGAGGTCAATATCGAGAGACGAAGATACAAACACCGAAGTCGACGAGGGAGGACGATTGGCAAAGAAAGTCAAGAAAACCAGAAACGGCCCACCAGTGATGCGCTTATGCGTCACAGCGCATAAAGGGTGGGTAGACCAGGCGAAGAAGGAAAGCGAGGACCGAGTAAGTATATTGATAAGTGTAGTCGGATATTTCTAACCATTTCTAGACGCGCTTGAGGGACCTCGGGATCGTGGTGCTGCTGAACGAAATGAGTCTCAACTGTACACATCTCGCAGCCCCGAAGATCGCACGAACCAAGAAATTCATATGTGCTCTGGCACATGGCCCCACGGTCATTAGCCTCGACTATATCGAGCAGTGTCTCTCAAAGAACGAGAGGCTGGATCCTAACGAGTTCCTGCTGAAAGAGACTCCCGCAGAATCTTCGAAAGGTTATAAGCTCTCCGAATCGATCGAGCGCGCAAAAGCGAACAATTGTCGCTTACTGCGGGGTTATACCATTTACTGTACGGAGGGCGTTCACGGTGGTTTCGAGTGCTATAAAGCTATCATCGAAGAGAATGGAGGCAAATGCCTGCTGTATCGGGCGCGAGCGACGTCCACTGCGAATGCAACACGTGTCGGCGGTGCTGGGGAGGACGGTGACAACGCAGCGCCTAGCACGCCCGACTATCAGTATCTGGTGAGCAATTCCCAACCAGAAGATATCAAGTTGTGGCCGAAATTCCGTCAATTGGCGCAAGAGAAGGGCAAAATCCCTCGGATTGTGAACAACGATTGGGTTCTCGACTCGGCACTCCGGCAGGAGGTCCAATGGCACGATAAGTATGAGCTGTCGGAAACGAGAGCTACGGCTTGATGGGCGCTTTCATGTCCTGAAAATGGCTTGTCTAGGCGCATGTTGGAAAGCACTGTTGGACTATCCCGGTATTTGCGGTGGTGTACGGAGTGCTTGCATGTCCGCAAGGCCTCGATGGTGTTTCAAGCATTAGAAGAATTTGACGCCTTGTTGGTCTTCGCCTCCGAACACCTGCGCCTTTCCTCTCTTGACCAAGCTATTAAGTGATCGCTGCAGGACCTCTGGGTCCATCCCATGGAACTCTATAGAGTCCTGTCAGCCACATACGTCTCTAACAAGTTTCCAGTAGCACACCCACCCTGATCAACCGTAGCCACGCCCTGGGTCAACTCATACAACGTAAGCACACTTCCCTTCTGGCCCGTCTCCTCCACCCACCCACTCAGCACCTCCGCCCACTCCTCCGGCCTCCGCCACCATACCCACAGCGAAGCTTTCTCCTGCTCCCTGCCCACCCATTCCGCTCTCCGCTCGCCCTCTTCACTCGCCATCCAATCTACCACCGTGCGCGCATCCATCAAGCTCAGCCGCTTCCGGATTTGCGCGTTGTGGAAAAGGGGACTGTTGACTGCATCGATGAGGGAGAGACGGTAGAGGCGGTGGTGGCGGCAGTAGGATTGGATCAGGAGGGACCATTTCTTGAGCTGGGCGTTGCGGGTCAGGAGCGTGGGTTGGAGGGTGAAGAAGGGGGGGTAGGCGTGGTAGGATGGGAAGGAGAAGGGGGCTTTGGACGGGGAGGTAAGGACTGCAGTGCTGGAGAGATCGGAGGCTGTTGCGGAGGCCATGAGGAAGATGGAAGAGGTTGGTAATTTGTAGCGCCGTGCGAAGAAGAGCTCTCCATTGGATGCAGTCCCGAAGCTTCATGTTTCCTTATCGATAAGGGCTCGGTTAGCGGCTAGTGTCCGCTTGATCAAAATAGTATACTTCTTCCGTGGGCTTTTTCAAAATAAGATCGTTGAGCCTCTCCTTACTATCAGAAAACGTCGAGTAAGATCAAGGAAGGCACATTTGAATCATGGAGTCTCAATCGCCGCCACCGAAGCGTCAAAAGCGCGAGGAATACCGCAAGACTGCAGCAGAGGCATCCACAGAGCTGCCAAAGAAGAAGTTCTACCGCCAGAGAGCCCACGCAAACCCCTTCTCCGACCACAACCTGACTTAGTAGGTCAGGTCCAGCTCAGTAATTTGACAATACTGACAGCTGATCAAGACGGACTAGTCCAGCGAGCCCGGATCTGATGGATTGGGCTGAATACTACCCAGCCTATGTAGCCCCTGACGACCAAGTCCAGAACACAGACGGTCCGAAAAAGTTCAATAAAGATGTCACAGTCGCAGACATTGGTTGTGGTTTCGGCGGCCTGCTCGTTGCTCTCGCGCCTGTATTGCCAGATGAGCTACTTCTTGGTCTCGAGATCCGCCTCCAAGTTACGACCTACGTGCAAGACCGCATCTCTGCTCTCCGAGCTCAGAATCCTTCTCCGAGTACCCTTTATCAGAATATCGCTTGCTTACGCGCCAACACCATGAAGTTCCTTCCGAACTTCTTCCGCAAGGCTCAGCTCTCTAGGATCTTCCTCTGTTTTCCAGACCCGCATTTCAAGGCGCGGAAGCACAAGGCTAGGATCGTATCAACGACGCTGAACAGTGAGTATGCGTACGTGATGAAAGAGGGCGGAATAATATATACGATTACGGATGTGGAAGATCTGCATACGTGGATGGTGAAGCATTTTGACGACTGTGAGAGTTTCGAGCGTGTGGGGAAAGAGGAGGTTGAACAGGATGCGTGTGTGGAGGTTATGAGGAGTGAGACGGAGGAGGGGAAGAAGGTGGAGAGAAATGGAGGAGAAAAGTTCGTGGCACTGTTCAAGAGAAAGGTAGATCCTCCGTGGCCTAGCGAGGAGGGAAGGTAGGTCAAGGTCAATTTAACAAGCTGATGGCTCTTCTTGTCTACCGATTGACCATGTATTCGTCCACGGGTGTACGCTCTACCAACCAACTCGTGAGTATATCTTTTCTTATCCATAATGTACATTTCTTACAACCCTATCAGGGTTGAAGAATATCTGCAATCTGCCATCTCATTAGCTTGAAGCCAATGGCGAGTATCAAGCTCCTTACCGATTTGTCATTCTTATAGAGCCATGCGCTCCCGGGAACGTCTCGTATATCTCGGGAAGATCCGACTTTTTGAAGGTCTAAATAAAGTGTCAATTGGTTGGAAAGCCATGCTAATACCCAATAGGGTATTCGTTGTACCATTTCATCCCCTTCAGCGTCCTGTGGTATCATCCTTTTCCCGATAAGTCGTTTCTCCCAGTACTCTATGGGATGGTCCGGTGGGATCCTTGAGCTGTTTTTCACGATAGATCTGGCGGGCTGCTCTTCTTTGATCGATGGAGCAGCGTCCGAGGATTGCTGAGAATTAGCTGATGACATCGTGATTGATGAATGTCTTTGAGTGATATCGATAATTCGGTTGTGGTCTTCATACGTTTTGGCAGATCTGCTGGAAATATAATAGCAGCGGAGCTTTAGCTGCGTCAGAGGGATCACCCACCCTGCCGGGCGGCTGCCGCTTGAGGGGTCGGCCGATGCCAAGGCTAAACCTGAAACAGTCTAAGTCTCGATAAGCCATCTACTGTAGCGGCACAGCTCGTCGTCCACCAGTTGTAGTCATTGATCCTCAAGTCGACGTTTCATTTTGCGCCTACCTGTTCCTTATACAGGAGGGCGAGGTTTGTCTCACCATGTTCCTTGTTTCACTTAGCGCTTATGAGCGATCCATCACATCCAACCACAACCGTTACGTGTGACATCTCTCACCAACGCTTTATGGGCTTATGCCTATATCGACGTGCAGGCAGCAAACCCACCTAGGAGGTTGTTGGCCCAGATTGGCCTTGTTGGCACCTCGAGCGGCTTGTAGCGGCGCCTGGTAATAATGTCAAGCAAGCTAGTACGATGTCGACAATCCCTCTTAGCTGCGCCGCCAGGCTATGACTGGGCAAAGGTCCAATTACCAAGAATGAAGGAGGAGCAAGAGTTTGATATTCACCACAACAACGTTCCGATGCCTATGATGTTGTGGAGGAGTATTGTCCTACTCCACAGGCGGCGCTTATAGATCTACTCCCACTCCGCGAACTGCCGCAGCAGGCTTTGCACAATGTCATGCGCGATAATTGGCCGAAGCACCGTGATACGAGGCCGAGGAATCCTTCCATATCCACGATAGTATCAGTAGTTTCACTGTTAGGCAGGTCTACAGAAGACGATCTCAGCCATTCAACAGGTCGTCTTACAGCAACGGGTCGCAGTCATCCATGGACTGGGCTATCTTTCGGTACCCAAGTTTCTTCTTTCACCCTTCTTGGCCGGAGAGGAGGACCGATCAACAACGTTGCCTTGTCCGACGAAGGTGACTGATCCAACAACCCCGATCAATCATACCTAGTCTTCGGACTAATTTGAGATGCTCATCGCAAACAGCGTTTTGTCAGTGTACGGAGAGGGCTTGTGCCTCATTCCACAATCACTTGCTGTGCCTCAAGTCTTTCTGTCACAAGGTAACTGGCCTTTGTTTCATGCACAGCTCGACGTTAAACTACGCCACTTCCTATTGAATTGCCTAGTCTCATGTATCAATCATATAAAGCGTTCTCTTATGGCCATTACTTCTATACTGCACCAAATTCCTCGAACACTATTGAGCAGTAAAGTTTTCCCTCGTGCATCCTAAAAATTACCGCCCGCAATGTTACGCTTTTTGCCAAATATCACACTTGCCCTTCTGTCGATTGTTGTCGGGGCGTGGTGCGATATCCCTTATTATTATGTGATTATTCCCCAACCTGGCAATGACCCAGCCACCAACCAGGCCCTCAACGATGATATCAACAAGGCTGCTGCTGGGGCTGAGGTCACCTGGTGCAACAGTGATAACGAAGAGATTGGTACACTGTACTGGTATGCTCCGTTGCCCAAAAAAGAGGACTTCTCCCAACGGACCGACAAGGTATGGGCTCTTTAAAGCTTTGCTGCTTTGGCAACGGTTGATCACTGGTCTTTTATCCCATCTTCAATCCGTCAACATGGTTTCCTCTTGCTGACTACGTGTGACGAGCATAGATCAAACTGGTTGAGGACATTGGCATCCTACCAGGAGCAATTGACAGTCGCGCAGTACACTCAAGCCTCAGACCACCCCATCAGCTCGCCAAACGGGATATTACAAAGCAAACAGATAATCCGCCTTACCAATTGAAAACGATATGCCAAAAAAAGGGGCAGTCTTTGACTGATGTAGATGCATACTACTACGACATGACTGCCGGATCAGGAATCCAAGTGTACATCATCGACTCCGGACTCAAAGACAGTCATCGGGAATTCGAGGGTCACGACATTAATTGGATCTTCGCACAACCATCGGTGAGTCATGGCTTCCCGTACACCTGTTACCCTGTGGAGCATTTCAAAGGCTCTGAGACATGCTCAGCATTCGGTCCGTAGACATGCTTCTTGGCTTGATTCACTGACTGAAAGACGGAATGCTGACTCCAAAGCATGGTAGGTCAATGAAGATAAAATCGATGCAGACACCCGACAAGGCCATGGTACAAGCATGGCGTCCGCAGCTCTCGGCAAACAAGACGGTGTTGCCAAGCAGGCCAGTCTCACTGTGGTCAAAGCGGACAGGTATTCAGACGGGCAAGCGAAGCTGGCACCTCTCATATGGATTGATGCCCTCAAACAGGTTTACGACGACGTCAAGGCGAACCACAAAGGTAGTGCCGTGGTCAGTATGTCCTTGGGCTTCAACGACGCCGAGGATGGCGATTCGGACTAGGTGAAAACCTTAACGATGGCCCTCAAAGATCTCTTCCCGAAGGTGCTTAAACCGCTCATCGGCGATCTGGACACCCCAGTGTTCGTCACGGCCGGAAATCTCGCTCATCAATACCCCAAAGTCAACACCGTTCCTGCAGTATTGGCAGCCGACGCCGTTCCGGATATGGTTGTCGTCGGAGGCGTGGCAGCCGACGGAGAGCACGCCCACTACTACCAGGACGCGGATTACGTGAAAATCTATGCGCCAGCGGACGAGGTGGAGACTGCTTCTTTCATCACCGATGACGCCTACGAGAACATCGATGGCACATCTGCTGGTAAAGCACTATTTCCTATTGCTTGCACCGAGCTATTCACTGATGATTTTGGATCTAGCAACTGCCATGACTGCCGGGCTCGTCGCATACTTCATGGCCCGGGACGGCAAAGGCGGAGCTGACGCAAGGAATGTTCTATACAGCTCAGCTTATCCACGTTGGACGGACCGCAACGGCAATGGTGACCCAGTTTTATGGAACGAGGTCGATTCCGCTCAGGCACAGGGCGCTTTCTCAGGAGGAAGTGGATTTGGGTCGCCAGGATAGGCCTTGGAGGAATGTACGGATTGTTGGGGGAATGACGATAGACTGATCGACCGAGTGTAATTCATTGCGTAGATTGGAAATCGTTAACCGATTGGTAGATACACCGTACCGAGTGAGGTCTGGAAAGGCGAACGAAATGGCCAATTCCTCGCTAACGTGCATGAATCCTACATTGTGTACCCTGCCAACGGACAAGATACTGTTATGACCTCCTTCCGAGAGGTTATCAGGATCTCATCAGTCCCTACACTTTCGCTTTCGAGCTTCTTCGGATGGTGAGTGATTTGCAGCTACAATACAATCCATAGCATACTCGAGGGCGAGAAACACTGCGCTGAAACTATCCTTACAATTTTGACCCGCGTCAAACTTTTCCCAGTAGACTTTTGAAGGTCTTTTACAACTGTACGCTGTTACTTCGGAAGGCTTCTAAAAAGTCCAAGACCTCCCTGTCATGAACGAACATTCCAATCTCAAGAAGCAAGATTTCATACAGCTCCTCACTGTTCCTGTATGCGTCTTCCGTTCACTTCATCAAGGGACCACGAAGGAGATTCGCAATTTCTGCTTTGATCTCTCCTTTTACAAACTTGAACCCCTCCCAAAGCTTTCTCAGAAGTCTTATCCGGCTCACAACATCATTCCAGGGCCTTCTTGTGTATCAAAAACTCCCAATATGAGAATGAATCATAAAATATCCGGGTAGCGAAATATTAATCTGCTCTTGACATCACTATTCCACTGCACTGGGAAGGTGCTGATTTCAGGATCTGGCTAAGCGGACGAACACCCAGGAAAAGCGTATCAACGGAATGACGATAGGCCGATCGCCCAGTAGTCACTCAATGTCAAATGGGCAAACCGTTGACATATATCATTTACCCAATCGAGATTCCCAACAAGAAGGCGTCGCAGCACTAATATGGATGAACAACCTCGACGACAATTCTCCCAAGCGAGTATTTAAGCTCCCATGAATCCCAGCGCATGGAGGACGCATGTCGCGGTCCTTTCACCATGAGATCGAGAAGAAGGAACAAGCGACTCTCTCTCCACAGTAGAAGTTAGCAAGGTCCTCTCACCGCCTGCGAGGTGGCCCCGATCACCCGATGTTAACTCTACCTACATTCCAGCCGGATTGAATCGAGGGAAAACCATCGAAATGGGGGTAAAACCAATCAGGAGCGAAGTCAAGACAGCACCTCCGCAGCAACCCTCCCAATATCCGCCTTCTCATCTCCCTCGCCCCAGAGCATATAGTTTGAGTTCTTAAACACATCAATCGTTCGGTAGGCAATATCAATATCACAACGCACACCACAGGTCGCCCACCCACCACCGCCATCGATCTCTGGTCGACGTTCGTACAAGCTCAGTAGATACTCCGAAGAACAGTGTCAACACTAGCAAGGCGTATGGAATCTATATTCGCCAGCATTGTCTCCAAGATCAGCACTGGGCTGGCCAACGATGTGTTCGACTTCAAGTCCAACGTTGATGCTTATTCCTTTGCTCACAGGACGGATGTCAAGGGCCTAGCTTGGAGGCTTGCGTGGAATGATGACATGTTACGCGCTTTCTCCGTGTGTCTTGTCCCAACCGGAATCTTTGGTGAAGATAGAAGTTTGGGGGTAGGAGAGAATGAAAAGCGAGGAAATGTCGCACGTACTGGCTTAGATCGAGTCGATAGCTTCACTGGAAGGTCAAGTCTTCCCACATCTCCCTAGCGTCTTTCTGGAACTTCCCCTTGAAATAAAAGCCACTGCTATTCCCACAGAAGAATGTTATAAGACTGCAATCTTGGGCCATATCGGTCATGTACAATCCACCCATATAGAATTTCTCTCTAGTCTTACTACCTTACCTGATCCACAATTCGACATTGCCAACAGATATGTACACCCCAAAACAGGGCCTTCACGCGCTCGTGAGAAGCATATACTTGGTGATAGCATCCATCCTCTCGCTCGTCAATATCAAGCTAATCTTCAAGAACTCCTGCGCGATGTCCGGCTCCTCTTTCTGCATCTTCGCCCACGAAGCCTCGTTAAGGAGCCACGTGACACAGTCCCGTTCCGCAGTCGTGGTGCTGGTGCGCTCAGTCCCCGAGAAGAAAGGAAGCTCGCCGCATGTCGTTCTCTCGACGATTAGCTCTGTGAACTTCCCTTGCTGCAGGTCATACTCGGCTTTGAGTATGCCTTTCTCAATGAGATAGAAGCCATTAGCGGGTTCACCGCGTCGGTAAAGGATACTTCCGGCAGGGTAAGTTTTGCGGAGGAAGTACGGTACTGTGCGGCGCCAGAACGATTCGGACTGCGAGGATATGGAAGTGAATGTTTGGAGGATGAGTTGAATGGGTTGCTGATATCCTTGCCACTTGAAGACGGGCGCGGAGGTCTCGTGCTCGTTCAGTGTTGTGGTCGCTACCTGGCGCAGGTGGTGCTGGCGTGGGGAGCTGAACATAATTTCGCGCGAAAAGGATGGGGTTCGTTTGGGAACATCTGCTTGATAATTAGTATTGTGACTGTTCAATACCTGCGTCCCCAGGCGATTTACTTAGGAATGGCGGCGCTGATTCTGTTTCTGCTTGATATCGTTGCTGTTGATAGAAGGCTTTTAGCAGCTCGTTCTCGCAATATTCCAGTGCCGAGTTCAGTGTCTCGCAATAGAGCACACCATCTTCCTCATTGAAGAGGTCAACGTTGCAGAGGCTCTTGCCCACGTCCTTGTCCAACCGTGTTCCACAAACAACAAGTTCAACGTCCTTGACTTTCAATATCCTGTTGATTCGTCGGAACGCCTCGGCGGCAGAAAAGTCCACTCCATCAACGTTATACAGATCTAGAATCAAGTAGCGGATGGGCCTAGTCATGAATGCGTCATGGAGTAGTGTCCGGATCTGATTCTCGACTCCGACGATGGTACCGAAGAAGAGGAAACCGGCGAGCTTCATTACATGAACTTGCTGCCCGGCTTCCTGTAAAAAGCGATGCTGCACTGGATGTCGCCGAACAGTCGAGTTCGCAACGCTACCAGGAAGTGCTCCACGTATAGCAGATATTTGTGATGTCTGAAGGACGAAGCTGACACAAGCCAAGAGAACGCCGACAAGGATACCGATAACGAAATCCCAAGCCCCCATCGTGACTACTATAATAATTATCTATCAATTGTTAGCGAGAGACCTTGGTTAAGGGCAATCGGAAACCCTTGCCGTGAGGTACTCAAGCCGGTGTGCCCTCCCCCATGTGTCGACTAAGGCTTCTCGCATGAGGTCAAAGCCAAGAAAAAATATGAGTGCCCCGACAACCATAATCGGGATGAAGCCAATGATTATCGGGCCTACAATCAAGATACCGAAAGTGGCAGCTGCTAACATGACGCCTGCAACCCTGCTATCACCCCCGCTTCTGATGAAGAGTACGGTATTCGTGTACACAAGATAATTCTATGCAGCGGTCAGCGCCTCCTACGTCGAGTGTATTTTAACAAGAGCTACTTGTATGCTTCCACAGAATCCTGATAACATATTTGAATAGCCATGTGCTCGAAGCTCTCGGTCTACGTCGACGTTGTCTTCTCCTGTTGTCAGACCTAGAGCGGGAACGTTGATCGGAACATGCAGAATCCCGAAGAATGTCAAAGCCAACATGGCGGGTATCGTCGATATCAATGCTTCCCAGTCAACGATGCCAAAGTCTGAGACAGTCAGCTGACGAAGATCCGTTAGACTGTGGGTTTGATTTACTGTAGAGCGAATAAAAGTGATAGAAGGGGACGCCAGCTTCTGGTGCCTCGAACACCCAGCCCTTCGCTCGTAGCTCGGGTAGTTTGAGGTCCGGTATTGCAGCCACGAAGAAGTAAAAAATTGCAATGATTGACAGAAAGAAAGTCGCATCGGTCAAGGGATGCTTGACCCAGTGTTTCATAGTTGAAAGAACAATCGCAAGCACCAGGGGTATCAACCAGAGAAAAACTGTGTCAGCTTGCCCAAGCTTCCTCAAAGTCGTCAGGTTATACTCCAAGTTCCCCGATAGCCTGGCCGAGACCTCCAGACCTGTAGCCACAAGGAACCACCCGACGCCCCCAATGCACCCAATCAAGATGTGTCGAGGGAAGAAGCCGATTAAAGCGCCGAGCCTACATCTACCCATGATGTAGAAGACCAGGCCAGTAAGGACTGAGCTCACGGAATAAGAAAGTATGGTGGTAGCAATCACCGCTCGTGGGTTATCTTCTCCGACCCGCGCCAAGATAGTAAAAGCCATTTTGTGAAAAAAGGGAACAACCTCGATCTACAAAGCGTTAGTTCATAATAAAACGAGAACATGCTACTCCTACCATTTCTGAACCTATACCTCCCCGAAAAATACTGCCCCCGAGGGAATACACGAGCTGTGACACAATACAGCTTACGTAGAACATGGAAATCCCATCTGCTCCAAGACCTGCAAATATGGGCTGGCCAAGCGGAAATAAAATCATGCCTATGGCAATTTAGCCAAGAACAATGCCCTAAGAGCAAAGGGACTGTACCATAGGATAGTGCGTCCAGTATGTTGAGCAGGAGGCCGAGTATGACGGAGGGGATGTAACCCGCAGGCTTACGCACACCTTGTACCCAGACTGCCCGTTTGTCCCATAACTTTGGGCTTAGAACTGCTGTGCCAATCCTGGCAACCCGCTCCTTTTTGTGCGTTAAGCTCCGTCGGATCTTAATCACAACTTTATCATGTGGTAACTTCTGGCTTTCAACATCTTGCATGGATCCGTACTTTGGTGCTCCGTCCAAGGCATATGCCGCTGTCTTGAGAAGAAGGCTGGTTCTTTCGTTTGGCTGTGAAATGATTCCTTCTCCTACGACAACAGGCAGCACACCCTTGCTATCAACAAAAACTTCTTCGTCCAGGTCACTTATCTCCTCTTCTGCCCCGGGTGGCTTTCGGAGCATGTCTGTGAGGGCTGAAGAAGGCGAGTGTCGTACGAATGGCGGGCTGTCCGGTGACGCCGGCTCTGAGCCCTCTTCTATCACCTCTGGGTGTGACAAGTCGCTCGACCGTTTAGGACTCAATACGTTCTTGTCTCGAAGCCGGCCGGACGATGGATCAAGATTCGATTGTACAGAGCTAGCGCTGGGTATGGGCTGCCGATTGTCAAAGCTTGCGTCGAGCTGCTGAGAGGCTATATCCGGCATGGCGAATGAGGCCAACTCTGCCGTATCCTCACGGACATCCTGCGAAGGAGTGTGTGCTATGTCAACTGGAGCTAGTCGAGGTCAGTCATCTCTGCTTCGGTTTGGATGCTTTGAAATCTTGCCATGGGACCCGTGGCTGGAACGGTGGAAGAATGATCTGGCGGGCGTCTTCTGGTTCATGGAAGAAGAGGAGGAAAATTTGGATGATGATGAACCAGCTCTAGGCCGGACGTCTAGATTATCATGGCTATCAACGTCGAGCGAGGCATCAAGGTCGTTACCGTCTACGGCTTGAAGTATATGCGCCCTCCGAGGAGATCGAGAAGCCAGCGAGGCGACGCCTGTCTTTCCTGGGTCGAAGGGAGACATCATAAGTCGAGGTGAGGTAAGCAGGGGCACAACTACTTGGCGTGACCGAGTACTGGCATCGAACCAGAAGATCCCTAATTTACTCTGTCAATGTTCCCCCGCAGTGGGGCAACGCACGACAGACGAAAATCCCGAGAGGTTGGGCATATGATGCCTCTCCAATCGGCTACAGAGTAACGGCGCAGCCCTTGAAGGGAAGGCGATTGGACATGAGTTCTCCTTCCCGGAGCGAGGAGACTCATACGTGTGGAGGAGACGTGCAAAAGCACATGCATTTTAAACTTGGGAGGCAAGCCAGAAGCCAAGCCTGTCCAAATAAGCTTGGCTCTAGCTGCCGGCGCTAGAGCTGTAAAAGCTCGATCTTGTGCATGACATTGACGGGACGCCGGGCTAGTCGGACCGAAAGGCACCAGCCTTCTTATATAAAGCAGTAGCTCAATAGATAAAGTAGGATAAGAATGACAAGACGGCACTAACGGCTTCAGATTAGTATATCACGCTTTTAGTGATATAGAACCGTAAGGTACTGAGCGATACCAGGCACCGAGAACTTCGAGAGAGGCTTCGCAGCATCCGGAAGGTGACGATTGGCAAAGAAACCCGTGCATCATCTTGCATTTTGCCCCACGAAAAGGGAATTGTCCGCTGGCAAAAGCCTGCACATGCTCAAAGATGTGTTAGACGCCTTTCCTAGACTGGGGATCCAACCATTGGCTGTCACTGTGCAGTTTATGGCAGCTGCGGTATGATGCTCGCACGTCCACCATCGGGTCGTTTTCCAAACCAGCGCAAGGGAGATGTTCTGAGAAACATGGCATTCTTTGGTTGCCATACGTTTCCCCGCTGTCCCCACACTGCACCCCACGGTTCCGCATCGAGGCGAGGATATTGCGTGATCGATGCTACTACTATTCTGGTGCCTCGATTAAACCATTTCAATCATCATTGCGAAGGGCGCCGTGATCGACCATAAAACTTTGCTTGCGATTCGGGCCTGTACAAACGACCCGATTCGCGTCGCGACGCTAGAGAGGAGGTGTCAGATTCGCATAATGCTGCTCATGTGTACTCAGCCTTGTACATGGTAGCTCTCGTATTTCTCAATTGACCACGGTGATAGTGTGTCCAACGCCCTGGTCGTTTTGAGAATTACATGCCTAAGCCCGTGCATTGGCGGACGCGGTACATTGTGCTCTCAGCTCAATTTTTGTAGGTATCCTTGAGCTATCAAGCGCTCAACATCCCCCTGTCGGACAAAGAATTGGCTGTTCTTCGTTAGGTTGATTGCGCTATTGACATTGCATTGTCAGTAAATCATTACGTCGGGTTGTAGAACAGTGGCTGAAACATAGCCTTACCCATATTCCGTCTGTATTTCGCCTGCATCCTTAAGAACTCGTACGTCGATGAACAGATCCCGAGGTGGTTCCAAGCATCCAGTCAGATCGATGTCGGTCCACTGGCCCTTGTACGCCGCTAACATATCGCCATACTGCCGCACATATTCCTCTTCTTCCGGGCTCAGAGAACTCGCATGGCCCGCCTCTGCACTCATGCCGGGCCTTTCCACACCACCCTGTCGAGATCCGTTGTGTGATTGCTGCTCCTGATCCAGTACCTCTTTCCCACTCCAGCACATCTCTTCCAGCTTGTCTGATCGTACTCGATGGTAGGCGAGCAAACAGCGCTTGTTGCGCCGCATGCATAGGTGGTTGACTAGGACAGCGCATGCTGTAGCGGGCTCGGCAGAAGGGTTGAAAGAACCTTCGAAGGGCGCCAGGGTATTGGAGACATCTTTGTCGAGATCCCGCACTTCGCGGGTGATCTCACGGACGAGTTCTGTCTGGTATGGCGGCAGGTGTGTCAAAGCTTGGATTCTTTTCGCATGTTGAGCCTGCAAAGGAGATGATTTAGCTAGCAACCCATCATACGCGTAATAGTGGACACGCGCACGAGCTTGTAGCCGAGATCACCGTACATTGAAGCCTCTGAACCAGTCGGACGACAAGCTTTAGGGACTGCTCTGCCGAATGCATATTCTTAGAAGGGCTTTTCAGGCCGCCATGGGGACTTCATACTCTCGGGGGAGCGCTCCGCTGTTCCGGGTTTAGCTCTTTTGGGCTTGGTAGTTGTCTGAGCAGGCTTTGTCGGGCAGTCGCATAATCGTACAAACTCTTTGTTCTCTTTGTCACGGCTGGGTAGACTGGTAGAACTCATTCACAGGCAATAGGGTACCTTCATAATGTGATTATTCCTTACTTAGAGCCCCATTTTCCATTTGTAGATGGTAGAGATCATCTTCTCCCCGGCTTTGTGGTCTGACAATGAGCGAGGGCAAGCGCAGACTGATTGCTCTATTGAAGCAGCACCATATACACATGCGCGGATGGGTATCTTCAAAGCAATTCTGCATAACATAAGCGCCTTTCAGATGCCAGTACCTCGACAGAAAGCAATGCCAATCACAAAGACCCCAAGCATTGCAACCCATGCAAAAACAGGTATCCCACACTCCGGACTGTCTTCGTCCTAAAGCGTGAAGCAGCACACAATACTTGACAGTCAGGATGGCAAACATTGGTGGCTTCGGCCAAGTGCGGGCAGCACAAGTACCGCGCCCTTGTTCAACTGTTCACTTTTCCCCATCATGTGTCTGTCCAAACCAATTGTCGAAGTCCGCTATCGGTGCACGTGGGCTGGTCTCTTCTCCATACTGCCAGGCATTTGTCCCGTCGGTGAGGGTGGGGTCGTCCTGATACGTTGAAGGCTCAGTGTTCGTGGCGAAGAAGTCAGGATGATCGAAGTCTTGCAATTCATGCTCATTCCCAGAAGCTAACGGTGGTCCTCCGAAACCTTCATCCCCTTGGGTCAATAGATAAGGATCGAGCTGTGGTTCTGCTAGTGGCTCAGGATGCGGTGTAGAGGTGTTCGCCGGAGCGTGCTCGCCGAGCAGCTCGTAATGATTACCGCCTGGTAGTCCAATCAAGGGGGTCTGAGTATCGTATGACATCCCAAGATGATCTGATGGCCGCATGAAGACATCTTCCGTATACGGGTGGCTAATATTTGGACGTACGGTCGTTTGATAATACTGTCCGTAAAGCTGTTCATGCCTCATCGGTACAGGCAACGGCTTTCCGGGGTTGCTGTGCTGGTATGTCGAATATTCCGGGAAACGATTACTGGTCATTGCTCTGTCAGGACTGGAGTAGGTTGTGCTACCCATCTGCCATGTTGCACCTGGAGTAGTTCCCTTTGCCATGTTCGCTCTCAAGGCTTTCGACCGCGAAGGTTTCCATTCGGAATCAAGGTCATCGAGGTCACTCGGCTCCTCTTCCTCTGACGTGTCTCTCCGTTTCCTGTTTACGGTGCCGGCTTTGCTGGGCGAGAACTTGTAGCCAGGGTGAGCTTTCTGGTGGTTGTCTCTTTCGATTCTTGCATAATCTGTGTACAAGTCACGAATCTCTTTGGGTTCCTTAGGCCAGCTCTCGCCAGAGACCGAGGAAACGACCTGGTGGTTGTTCTGAAGGCACCAAACCTTAGTCCTGTCTGCATATGCAGAGCGATAGAGCATGAAAGAATTCATTGGCCGCGTTATCTTCCCTTTGCGTTTTTCGACTTCCATTTGCCTAACTTCAGCCGACCGGTTCACCCAGGCGTCCATGTCTTTGACTGGTATGTTCTCGTAGTCTTTCGTCAATTCACTCAACGGAGCGTCGATCTTGGGGATCTTAGTCTTTTCACCCTTGGTCTGTTTGCTGCGTTTCGGTCTGGGAGAGTTCGAGGCGCGAGACGGCGACCCGGTACGAGCGGCTGAGCGAGGTTCTCTCTTCCTCTTGCCATTACTGCTCCGGTCAGATGCCGCTGGGGTCGCCGGCGAGCTGACGTGGTAGCCAGCATAAGGCTGTAGGAGCTTGCGTCAGGTACTTCTCCATACATAGAATGGCATTGCCTCTATCGGACTACATACCGTCGATTGCGCAGCAGGCGAAGCATAATACCCATCTGTGGGGTTAGGATAGTACATCGGCGTGCTATAGCCATTCTACAGAGGTCAATCAGTGGAATCCTCAGCGGCGAGGAGACGACGATGAGCTTACAGTCTGGCTCTCCAAGACCTCTTCATAGTGGTTCACATATGGGCCGTTGTAGCCTCTTCCATATTGGTCAAGAACGAGATGCCCTGGCTCTGGAGTACTGTATGCCGAGTTGGCGCCTGAAAGGGGATATCCACTGCTATCAAACGCGTACTGATCTTGGGTGTAGTGTGCAGCAGCGTTATGCTGCGCTAACTGCTGCATACCATTGTGGAACTCATCTTGCTCTGCCATTGTGGCTGTCAATGCGCTTTGCTGGACCATTCCACTCATCGCCAAGTATCTATGACTGCAAGGCAAAGGGATGGGATAGATAAAGCTGTCCTTCGCGAAGTTGATGCTTCTCTGAGATACAACAAGGTAAGATCAATGGATTGTGGTCCTTTCTTGGGACTGGAATGGGACTGATAGAAGCTGTCTAGGTTGTCGCGCAAGAGCTTGAGAGCTTTTTCTAGACCGTGTGCTTTCAATTGTTGACAGTTCTTGACGTCCTGGCTCGTGGCGCACTTGCGTAGTAAACAGCGTAACAGCAGGCTTGTCTTCGGAGAAGGTCTTGTTGTCGTCCGCGAGATTTGTTTGTTGACAGTATCAGACACTAGTGCAGGGCTTACGAAAGCTCTAAATCGAGGCGAGACTGACAAGGACAGGTCATCCAAGAATCGTAAGGGTTGTCAACTGTCAGGAGGATCGCACGTCTTCTCAGGTATAGTAATCTTCCCTGAGATGGTTCAAATCAGCCTTCTAGAAGGATTCGTTTGGGTTTGCTCTCACTCTGATCCCAGCCAAGGATTGTTACTTTCATGCTCAAGAGGAAAAAGGAACAAAAGGGTTTGCCTCTCAGTGAGAAAGAGCCGCAGACTTACTACACAGAACAAGGCAAAATTCTTGCAGATAGCCGTCCCGCAGACTGTGCTTGGTACACTAACAAGTATTGGAACCACAGGATATAAGCAAGTCAGAGGCGGAAAGTGTCCTAGGTACAGCGGAAGTACGATAGCCTTGGCCCAAGCTTCTGGGTTCCCAATGTCCTAATGCGGATACCAGTCTGGTGAGGTCTTTGTCTTGTGCTGACGAGGGGGCTGCCAGCAACGCAGTCAGGCAGGGAGCACGGACTTCTCAACGAAAGCCTTTGTGGGATGGATGGAACTTGGAAAGAGAACTGTGGGCAGATATATGGAGCATTTTTCCCCTCACTATGATCCATATCCGCATATGGAGGTATGATGCCAGAGCATCGTGGGAAAGGCCACTGTGATGGAGACTCCACTGCAATCAGGCTAATCATTGGTGGCGTTTGCCTTACGCCTTCACCCAAGGTGGAGATCACAGACCATTGCATGCGGCGGTCAAGACCATCGACGGTTATGACCTGGACTGGAAGAGGGTAGGCCCAGACGGGGGCTTGCTCGATTAGCTCCACGCTAATTGGCTGTTTTGTCTTACCCTGAGCATGGTCTACTGGGATCATCGTCATTAACAGCCAGGTTTAGTGGCCGCAACAGGTCGCGCCTGTTCACAGATAACATGAAGTATCGAAGCATGCCAGATCATCCGGCCAAGGATAGCCGAGGGATTGACTGCGCCGTGTGCGGCTCCAAAGTTGGGCAAGATATAGTGCCACGTGAGGGCACATTCCTCGCTTCTTGATGCGGTTTGAACTCTACTAATCACGGGAGAACTCCCGGCAAGCAATACAGGAAGATCTTCAGTGCGAATTCTCCGATACGCTCTCCAGACCGCAAGATGCAAAGACTCTGGCGGCGAAGTAGCATTGATCATGCGACTTTGCGCTTGAGACAGGGTACAAAGCGGGCTGGGGAAGCAGGAGTCCGACGGCATTCGAAGCTAGCACTATGTTGTTTGAACGGCATCCCCAGGCTCTACATTAAGTGTTCTTCCTATCCTCGCCCCTGCAAGCTTTTATCGGTTGTGCGAAGGCAGCAAAGTGATTGTGCTGCGATTCCATAAGCAATATGGTCAGATGGGGAAACCCTCAACTCGCGCCAATACGATCTTGACGCCAGTAAAAACGCTGGGGCAAGTGGTGAGAAGAAAGCCTGATTGGTTCAACGAGGAATGTACGAAAGCGGCTAACGTACTGGCCGGGAACACAGTAGTCGCAAAGCTTTTACCGCATCCATTTCAAGAGCCTCAATTCTTATTCAGACCTCATGTCATGTGTTATCCTCAATGTAGTAAAGGCAAACAGGCTGTTTCAAGTGCGATTTGCATCTCCAGGGCTGAGGGGAGACATCTTCTGCCATTATCATTGTCCACTGCCAGTTCCAGCGCACGGTCATTCAAGAGGTGGAATCCTCGGTCCCAGCGCCATGGACAGCTCAGATCGTTGTAACTCGACCAGGCTTCACGTCCGAGTCTACATCACGAGAAATGCTCCCGCTTGAAAGCCGACCGATGTGACCTTGTGTAACGTGCCATCCGTGGAGAAAGACCAGGGACAGCCCTAGTAATAGGCTGTAAGAGCGTAATTGATCATAGCTGTTGAGACACTACCCTTTTCCATACATCTTAGCCTACATTCACAATTGCGAGGGAAATTTCGTGCATGGACAGTAAAGTAGTCGATGGTAGTCTTGGTCATTGAGTGACGACGAAGGTGGACAAGACCGTTTTGACGGGGCTGCCTTACAATTGGCTCCCTTAGCGATATCTTAGTGTCTTCGGATGATGCAGATCTCCAACCTTACGACAGGGGTCCGCCTCGGCGCGATCCACTGGAAAGTCTGGAACATGCCCTTTACTTCAACAGCGTCCTCTCAAGCATTCAATTCGCTTCACGGGTATATTTCCCTTCTCGCGATCACGCTCCCACCCCGGTGTCCACAGAATTTGACCTCCTCCTTGACAACCTCACCACCTGAGTCATCCTTACAAAGGATTCGCAAGCGTACCAACTCGAACCTGATACTTCGCGACTCTTAGCGAAATCTACGACCCTTCTCACGCTCACTAACACTCACCCCTCATCTCCGACTGCCTCTTTCCTTTCGTGTCCAAGAAGTTGGGCGTATATTGGGGAATTCTCAATTCGAGAGCCCCCCACGTCGTCACATCGCTCGGCGATGGCTACCCAACATCAACTTACCTTTGAGGCTATCACTGGCTTAAGGCGTGCCACTGGAAGGGACTCTTTTTGTAAGCTCTAGTGATCCACCCATATGAAGCTCTCCTACTAACCATTGTCACCTTAGCGTCTGATTCGGACGATGCGATCCAGAGGCCTACCAATCGCGGTAACAAATTGAAACGCAAGGCACAGTATGTGCGTGAGGGACAGTTAGACAGGCCGAACGGGTTGAAGGTTTACAAGAAGGTGGGACTAATTCTGATGCATGCTGCTGTTCAGACTAGGCTGACTACTCTCAGAGAATCACGCATGCGGGTTACGAAAGGGCAATCCTCAGGCGCAACCCGAAACGATACGATGTAGACGGTGACGAGCTCGATGATGATGACATCGATGAGGTGGCCGATGCTGATGCCGCAGCACGCAACCCATACAGCCATATTAAGCTTGAAGGTTCGCACTCAAACCCTCTGCCGTTCTTGCACAACTGCTAATATTGATTCCTATCTTTCAGAGCTGCTTGCGCCGTTGACCTTCGCCGCGGATCTGCCTCAACATTCATCACTCTCAATACCCTACCTCTCAGATACCTTGACCAGCATGACATGGCAGGCATGCTTCATGTTACATCGGGAGAAGAGATCGCTTTATGCCGTGAAGAATCTTTTGACGAAATTTCGTGGCGACGATGCATTCATCCCTTGTGGATCACTCAATTCCGACTTTGACCAACAAATCTTTGATATCAAGTCAGTCTACAGCGATCTTGCCACAGCCAAGTTACACATTCACCCTTCGGAAAGTCTTACGGTAAGTCCACCAGGCCCGCAGGGGCTAGGTGGCTCTTCGGGACTGGTCAGCGGAGCAAGCCATCTTGACACCAGTGACACCGTCGATGGTCTCGCGCTTGCAGGGGATGAGAGAATTGGATTAAAGCAAAGCATTGCCAACGGAAACACAAAACGGGAGCAGGGAACTGCTGAAACCCATGAAGGCGAGTACGCAGCCTCACGAGCAACATATTTAGCTACCAAAGAGCACTCTACTTGCTTGGCAACGGAAGGAATTGAGACCAGGGACACTGCTGTAGGCACGGATGTAATCATCGAAGAGGTCGCTACACTGAACGAGGAACAGGAAGATAGACTGAACGTCTCACCGCTACCACTATCGCCACAACAAGACGCACCTGCTCGACCGCCTTCCATAACAGCTACAGGCTCGAATGATGCACCGGACGAAGAAACAGCCACGGGCCGAAGCCCGAAAGACAGGGCTTTGCCGAGCCCTGAGAGTTTAGACGACGAGCACCGTATTGATTCCGTTGATGACAGACACGATATGCTTCCCATCACAGCGAATGGGCTGACCGCCGACGGAACAGAGGCGAAGGCAATTGAAGATGCAGAAGATGAAGGAGTGGGTGACGAATCTCAACCCGTCCCACGCCGTATGAGGACAAGAGCCCAAGCGCAAGCGGCTTATGACAAATCAGCCTCTCACACAAGGACTCCGTCACCGGCTTCTTGGGTCCCCCCAGTTATCCATCCGCTGTATCTGATGCCAGAGTCAGCCCGCCAGGATCGAGATTATGGCCTTCCGCCCAACGAAGCCGAAGATACTCGCCGCTTGTTGACGGCGTTCGTCCAAAAGCAAGAAGAAGTGGTCCGCGGTGCAGAGAAATTATACGAAGGTCTGCTGCGCGCTGACCGCATGCGGCAGACGGTCTTCAAGTGGTGCAAAGCTGAGGGGCACGTTGGAGAAATGAGTGATGGCGAGGATTGGTACGATAAGGAGGAATGGGGTTTAGACGAGGATTTAAAGAAGGGACAGGGTGACGAAGAGGAAGACACCACGACCCAAGGGAAGAAGAGTAGGAAAACCAGACAGCAACAGTGAAGTGAAGATGTAGGCATCATGCAAGATCTTTCAGATACCCATTCGCATTCTCTGTATGATCTGTCTAGTAGCGTCACGCTTTGGCAAGCAATGTACGAGATCTCAATCTGAAGTTCAAGTCCAAGCTCACTTCTAATACTTCAACTCCGCTGGAAATTTCGCAACTGCCTACGTCATCTCGTCCCCTTTCTGTCCCTCAATCCCACAGAGTAAGGTAGCCAACAGTGCTCATTGAAAACCCTATTTTGTCAACCATGAATCAATTGATAGATTTCTCACAAAACTCATTATACTGTAAGTTCGCGGATAACAACTATCAAAACCTGTCTAAGTGACTTGCCTCCAGTGTCCGCCGCCGCCATCGTATTCAATCCCACATTCTGGAAGTAAGACCCTCCACCTAGTGACCGATGCTACCGAACATGGCTAACCGTCATTGCCAGCACTGTTGCTCGTCAAGGTACACATTTCCCACTCGCCAATCGCCCTTTTACTGACCTAATGCACCATAGAATACCACAATAAAACCCTCACTCGCCTCTTCAATGGCGACTCCCTCCGCGCCTGCTACGCCCTCGCCCTGACCATCTTCTCCCTCGGCCTCTTCCGTGACTACCTGTCCCAGCCCCCTCCCCTCTTCCCAAAAACCCCACTGACCCCCCCTCTCAGCTACAAAACCGCCCTCGCCTCCCAACCCTACAACGCCGCCTTCCACTCCCCACCCCTCGCCTACCTTCTCCTCTTCCTCGGCAACACGCTCGTCCTCTCCAGCACGTGGGCGCTCGGCATCACGGGCACCTACCTCGGCGACTACTTCGGCATCCTGATGGACGAGCCGGTCACGAGTTTTCCGTTCAACATCACGAGCGCACCGATGTATTACGGGTCTGCGATGAGTTTTCTGGGGACGGCGCTTTATTATGGGAAGCCCGCTGGGGTGGCGCTAACGGGGCTGGTGTTGGCGGTGTATATGGCTGCGTTGAGGTTTGAGGATCCGTTCACGGGGGAGATTTATAAGAAGAGGGAGAGGGAGCAGGGGAAGAAGGCGATGTAGACAAGTAGAGGAGGGATGGAGGTCTCAACGATTAAGGGACGGGAGGCGTCGATTCAACATTGACGAGGGTAGAGTGTAGATGTGGAGCCATGACTAGAAGCATGAATATCCATAGAAGCGAACATCGATTTCGCTATGCAAGAGGGCTCTGTACGACGGCTTGCTCCAGCATATTGGTAGCATGTGGGCAAAGATTCTCAACCGTTCGGTTACTTGGTGCTGGGACTCTTGTGCTTCCTATATAAATCACGGTCCGCTCACTTCCGGCTTTTCTTTTCAGTTTTACTCCTTGGTCCTTGCCGTCGAGCTTGAACAACAAAGCGGTTGATCTTCTTCGGGCTCCTCGTCTTATAGCCTCCTTTCGCCTATTGAGAATGTGTTAGCCCACCATACCCGTCGTAGAGAACCAAGACATATACCAAAGTCCCCCAAATACTCTGACTGACAACATTTCCCTTACTCTTTCCTCTTCCACCTCCATGCGGATGCTCATTGGCATTCATAGCCACACCCCGCACCGTTGGTCTGATACCTAACCATCTACTCCTTCCAGCCTTGCCCAGCTGGCTCCTAAAATTATTGTTGTTACTCGCAACCCCGATCGTTGCGCAAGCATCTCTGTGGATCCTCCGCACTTCTCCGCTCCTCAATCTCACATCCACGTACAGCGCTTTCTTGGAGTCATCAGGATGGTCGTCATTCTTATTCGTGACCATAGCGAACGTGCCCGCCGACCGGCACATCTGAGCGCCTTTCTTAGGGTAGAGTCCAACATTGTAGACGATCGTCCCCGTGGGAATCATGTGCAACGGCAAACAATTCCCACGCCATGCCGTCTTCGCAGCAATCATCCCCGCGTCCGTCGAGCCCCCTAAGCTGTCGAGCAATTCCTGCGGTACCCCAAGCCGAAACGATTCCACGACATCCCCGGCGCGCATCCCTTGCGCAGCGATGATGTAGCTCGGCTTCTTCGTCACGTTGCTCTTGAGTAAGGCAATGTGCGCCGTCCGACCGGGATCGTACTCAATCCGCTCGACAGTGTGCTTCCCACCCTCCATACGCGTGAAGTCCACCATCCGTATCCTCCGCTTATGGCCCCCGCCCCGATGTCGCATCGTCACTCTCCCGGTATGGTTCCGCCCTCCGATATGCTGTCCTTTTCGGGCGAAGGTCAGCGGTTTATGTGGTTTTCCTTTCCACAGATGGTCGTTTATGGGACGTCGGAGATGGCGGACACCGGGGGTGCGGGGTTTGTATCTTCGAATGCCACTGGAGGGTACGAAGTCTTCAGGCCTCCCAATGTTAGCGTCAGGAGCTTGCGTAGGAGTGGTCGCAGTGGCGTTGACTGTGGGAGGAGCAGGTGTGCCTTCAGAGCCAGGGCCTTGGGATGCATAGGTGCGGAGGGCGATTGAAGGGTAGAGGAAGGGAAGGCGGTGCTGGAGAATGCAGGCTGATATTCGCGGCTGTAACATCTTGGAGCTGGTGTGAGAAGAGCCCTCAGAGCTCTCCTGCTGAAAAGTACTTTGATATTCGACATCTTGGCTTTAGCTGAAGTGCCAAGAGGCGCCTGTGCTCGGCGGCTATGCACCGCGCGGGAAAGCCTGGTCCGAGCCGACTACAGCCAGGAGAACCACGCTTTTCATTGCTACTGCTACTGATGCTCTGGATTAGTTGTCTATGGTGGAGATCTCGGTTGTATCCATTGTTGGGCGATAATCCGAACATCTGGCAGGTATTCAGTGAGCCTACAAGCTGTTATGGTATACGTCTGGTGCTCCCCTTGCTTCTATGATCGTAAAGATCCGTATTGGCATTGAAAAGTCCGTGGACTTATGAGACTCATGTAACAGGGCCCAAGTATCTCCCCATATCTCGAGCAATCGGTGTGGTACCGTGTGCTCCGCCGGCAGCAGAAATCGGAAGAATGGTATAGAGCCAAATCAAATCGAGGACTATGCTGTGGCCAAGGGACATACCAAAGTGACTATTCGTAAGCATTCAGCAAGTAGTTTCCTATGCAGTGATACGATAGGTGTGGCATGGTCTGTTGTGCTCCTTGGTAGTGTCCTGATTATTCTGGCCGTCCATCGACGGCTCAAGTGTATGGGTACTCCCCCATTTTCAGACCAAACATGTTATCTGATTGAAGATACAAGGTCTTTGTTCACATCTACCGAATTTCACATACGTCTAATAGTGTGGAGCGTTGCTAGGAGGCAATCTCATAATCTGCTAAGGAATATTTGTTTGGTATATAGATTATAATTGCGCGTTACTTTTCAATCGAGCAGAACCGTATGTTGGGCGATTGGCTTAGGGGTTACGACTCCAGGTTTCAACTCCATCGACACTAAAGCGGATTCGAAGGCTCTCGGTTCGAACCGGTCAGCCTCCAAACCATTTGGAGCCAGTACAGATATTCCCGGCGCAGAAAGCCTCCCTGCCCAGCCTGAAACGATATGCCTGAACATGGGAATAGTACTCATAGAAAAGGCTTCGAGCCTTGGCTATAGCCTAGAACCTCACAGACCCCCGGGTCTGTGGGCTTCCAGGTAAATTTTTTGCAATTTTGGGGTCCGAGATAAGGCTGAGGTTGCAGTCACAAGACTAGGTAAGATAAGAGGTTGCTTTGGCCTTGGCCTAGTTATCTCCATGGAACATCGCGCCGATTTTCGCCGGGCATGGTACATATACTGGCCTCATTTCTGTCTGTCCTATATCGATCAACGATATCAAAGTTATTTCATACTAGGTCACGCTCTGGAGGACCTTTGGTGCTCTTAGGCATGCACAAAGTCTGCGAATCAAGGTTTTCTTCTATTGCTACGAGTGTCTAATCTATGCCGCGCCGATACAAGAAGCGTACCTACACCACGCAACAGATCTACTCATCTCCTCCTTGTAAGTCAAAATGATTATCGACACTGCCACATTGTAAACTTCCAGGCTATAGGCTGCTCCATGATTTACAGAAGTGCGCTGAATCCCTGTGCGTTGAATACGCTTATCAATCTTCCTCGATAATGATAATTTGGGCTCGAGCACCGATTTCACTTCGACGCTGAACTCCGGAAGGAAATTACCGGATAACATTTCGAATGCCCCGGTCAACGGGCCCGTATGTTCCACATTCGTGAACATGGCCAATTGCGAGAAAGGGGCTTTCGGAGCTTTCCTATAAGCACTGGAGAAAGCCACAGACACTTTCCTACCTGCTACCCTATTTGATTGCAGACACCCGCCGGACTAGCGCCGTTGACCAGGAGATGCTTGATCTACCGAACAATAGCCAACCGCTGTCGCCCAATCTGGCAGTGAGATTGTTTTTCCGGTATACCACTCGTGCGTCCAAGTCGCAGCCTAGGTTCGAGGGAGGACTACGCTCTGCTAGAAACGGCTGCACTGCCACCCAGAACGGACGATGCACCTAGACAATCGCTTGGAGAGCACGATGATAGTATCAAACCGTGATTTGTGTCTATGAGTTTTCAGGGTCCATGCGTGGGACAATTGAACTGTTGACCAGCCTTGTTCTTACGGTTGATTTGGTACACGCTAATCTTACCGCTAGTGATAAAATACACCTTCGAATAATCCTCCATGGAAGGTACCTGGTGCCCAGCATCCGGAGAATCTATTCATCCCACTAAATTACGATCGCATTCAGAGCTGTTGAGTTCGTACCTCGACGCTTCCAGAAATGATTGCAAACTCAAGCCTGTAGATCTTTCGCTCTGGTAGGCCCGCCATGGCCTCCTTAGCATCTCGCGCTCTTGTTGTCCTTGGCCTTGTCTTCCTTGCCCATGCGTAATCTCCCAATCTCCACCAACCTTCTCACACGACTGACGATTCGAAAGCTGTTACTCCGCGTACGAACATTCAACTCTGACGTCAAACCTAAAGCCCTCTCCTGCTACTCCATCATCATCAACAACCGCAAACCCAGCTAGCTCCGCCTTACCGCTGGATATCATATTGGAAACTGTCATCTCCACCGGCCTGATATGTCTTGGGATCGTCGTAGGCGCGGAACAATTACAGCCGATCGAGTGGAGAGTGTGGGCTGGGAAGGTTGAGAAGGAGATGAAAGGAGGGCCGTACATGGGGCTCGAGGAGCGGATGGGTTTCGTGGATATCAGGGTACGTTGGAAGCTTTTAATCACACATAGGAGGTCTTGGAGCGATTGGCGTGAGGCGCAAGCTCGATGAACGATGGGGTTTGGAAGAAGCCGGCGACCGATGAATCTATAAGGAAACGTTGTGCTGACGCAGATCTAGGCTAAACGAAAAGAGTTCGCAGAGTGGGTTCGAGATCAAGGCAATGCAGGAAAGACGTGAGCGAGCGAGAACACAAGTACGCTTTGCGACTTGTTCGCACAGTCGTTCGATACGTGCTGGCTGCTGTGTACGAGTATACAAGGGCGCAGTTCCTGGCATCCCTGTGTTATTCAAACACAGAAGATACCAACATAGATCGTTACATGTGCACACAAATCCTATGGATTTCGCACGATCCTTATCAGTGGCCGACTATGAGCGAACACAACAAGCTGCGAAAGCGAACTTCAATTATTCGATGGGAAAAGCCGTACTGCCCGGTTGCACGAGCTATTACATGGGTGACAAAATATGCCTCCGCATTGGAGGAGATAACCACAGGCGCCTAAGCGAACTATATGATTATAATCGGAAATTAATGTCAATGGTGAGAAGACATAAGATGGTCCTTAAGCGCTAACCAGAGATCAGCCTGCACACACACAGTCCAAAAACTGTTCAGGTGCATGCGCAGCAACAAATGCAAACGTTCTGCCGCGAGCTTCACATGAAACCCAGGTTCATTTCTTGGTAGACAGAAAGTCCAACCTAGGCCTTGCGTATCACACCTACGGGGGGCACGATGCGCAGAGACCTCGTTTACCAGCCTATCACGGTTCGGCGCAAGCGCCATGGCTTAACATTAGAGATTCGGCCCCTGCATTAGACATGCACGTGTGAGAAGGTGCGATTCTTCAGCCTTGTCCTTCGCACGCGAGGCAGTCTTCAGGGAGCTCGACTCAGTTGGTATAATGTCTCGCGCCTCGCACACCACTGCGTACGTTATGTTGATGATCTCGTATTTCGACATCCCTCTACAAGGTTTCCGGTCCCATATCTATAGCGATGCGCTTTCCTAATGAGATCTTCGTAAAGTCTCCCTTCTTGCCATATCTCCTATCTATCCTTATCTTCTCCCGGTCTACAGCCTCCGTCTCCTTCCCCCTCACCTCGTTCCCTGCCTACTCCACCATCGCACCATGCGCCACCGGCCACCTGGGATGGATGTTCAACACAGGCTGGTGGGATGGCTGCTCCTCCAACCTGCCTCTGAAATCCTACGGCAGCTGCATCTGCGCCTACCGGCTCAGCGACGTGAACGACGATCTGAGCGTGCATTTCTCGGCGGACGCGGAATGTAGCACCAGCGGTGTCTACGAGGCGGTCACGCAGCTTTGTACTTGGTGTGGTGTCGATGTGGCCAAGAACGGTGTTGGGACGGCAACGGCGACTGGGAGCGGTCCCACTGGTATGGAGTGGTGCATGGGCAGGGCTGAGGGCTGGTTGACTGACGCAAAGCAGGTGCCGCAACACCAGGGCAAACAGCGCCATTCTTGCCGACATCGACAGGTGCGCCTCCTGCAAGCAGCAGCAGCAGTAGCGCGACTAGCGGTAACAGTAAGAAGTTTTCCGGCTTGACTCTTGATCAGGTTATTGCGTTGTCCGTGGGAGTGCCGGCTGTGGTCCTGTCGCTGTTGGCTCTCGAGTATGCGCGGCGCAATGACGCGTTGCAAAGAATGAAGATGTTTATGAAGCAACGCCCTCCCGTGAATGGACAGGATGCTGGCCGTGGAGGGAACGCAGGTGGATATAACGGCTGGCATGGACAGAGAGAACCCTATAACGCTAGGTATGCGGGACCAAGGGACACTTATTACTGAGGCAGATACACAAGAGATAGTCTGACGACGGAGTCACGATCGGTGGTTAGCTTTCGGGACGTGCCTGATGGGATATGTATTGGATAAAGCTCAACGATCAATTTCGTCATTCTAAAGGCTTCGCTCGAATCCTGCCTGCCACTGATAGGCCGTGTATTCCCCAGCGGTCTTGAGAACAGGAGCAAATCTCGCTGGTCTTGTAGCTGTCATTTTGGAGCAGTCGCTGCTGGATACGGGCTCGGACGCTGACTTCGACCTGCCATGTACGCTTCCATGCTTGTTATCATCACGAAGCTCATCAAGGCCGATTGAGATTTTGAGACATACACTTTCGTTTTCCACGTGCTAAGGTGCACGAGTCCCAACGACTCCGCGACTTAGCCGCGGTGCCATCTGAGATGCGTATGCCTGATGGCTAATCCTCCGCGAACGACACGTCCAATGGTAGGACTTGGTGTTCAAGATCCTCCCAATATCGTTTCGTAGACACGATTGTCGTCGCTCGTACTTCTTCAAGAGTGCTTGATCCCCCCAATGACATTGCCCTTCACCTTGCCCCAATCAATCTTCGCGTCCATTTCTTCGTCCAGCAGCCCACACACCACCACATTTTCCCCTCTTATCAAGTACACCCCATGGTCTACCTCCGTGCTTGGCTCCTCGTCCTCGGAAGGTCTTATAATGCGCTCAACTGTGTTGGACAGGACAAGATTCGTTACTTGGTCGCAGGAAAGGAGGGTGCCGGTTAGAGTTCGACCATCTCCTGTGAGGATAAGGACTTTCTCTGGAGTGACAGAGTGGTCAGTAACGGAGCTTGCACGGGACAATTCGATAGCTTACTGTTCACATATGAATGAAGAGACATTATACTCTCAACTAGCAGGCTTGATATGCAAATGGAAGCACAGCTTGAAACCAGGGTCGCGACAAACAAGGTAACTACGACGGGAAGTTGTCGAGTAGTGTAAGATATCGGGATAGCGGTGGTACCGTAAACTAGCACATTCGTATCTAATCTCTAGACGCCGGCCGCGCGCGTCGTGAAATTATCACATGTCAAGCATCCGATGTCGCAGCCTTTCCCCGATTGGTTTTCCTTGACAGTCCTAGATCGGCATTTTTGATCGAAGGGAAAGAGCTCTCGATCTCTAGCTGCTACATCACTCGAAATGCAAGCTGCTAACAGGCTGCAGACGGCCTTGAGAACCGGCTCGGGTCTCTCATTTGGGGCATGGCAGATGCTTCCGGGAACGAACCTCAGCAGAACCATAGCTCGCTGCGGATACGACTGGATCACGGTCGATACCGAACATGGCAATATCGACGGTACGACAACCGAAGCATAGCCGACGTCTCTCTCAGATACGTCTAAGACAGCTGTGCCAAACTAAATTGAAATTAGACAGCAATATGCACGAAGCAGTTGCTGCGATTGCCGCTTGTGGTGTTAGTCCCCTTGTCAGAATCGCCGCCAATGAAGGTTGGATGGTCAAGCGTAGGCGATAAGTAGATGGCTTCTTCTTGCTGAGCTGATAGCCGTAGGCGCTCTCGACTCGGGCGGTAAGCCAGAGTACATCTATGGGCGCTGTTCTCTTTAATGACATCCTTGCATCAGCTCATGGTATTATCGTGCCCTTGCTACGGACCGCCGAAGATGCCAAGAATATTGTACAATCGGCCAAGTTTCCACCCGTAGGCCAGAGAGGATTCGGATCGCCATTCGCAATGGAGAAGTTTCGAGGCTTGTCGCAGACACGGTATCTTCAACAGGCTAACGATAGTCTATTGACGATCATCCAAATCGAGACCAAAGAGGCTTTGCACAATGTATGTACCTTTGCCAATGCTGCAGTCGCGGAAGACCCTATATTGAGAGCGCATCTAGCTCGATGCTATTGCGAAAGTTCCAGGTGTCGATGTCCTCTTCGTTGGTCCGTTCGATCTAGGCAATAATATTGGACACCCAATCCTCGATGGGACGATGCACCAAGAGCTGAAGGACGCGATAATCAAGATTCTGCAGATCGCAAAGGAGAACAACAAGAGGACCGGAATATATGCCACCTCTGGAGAGCAAGCGAGAGAATTTGCAGATCAAGGTTTCCATATGGTGAGTTTCAGGTTGACTTTCTCCAAGATCTACTACTCAATCGTCTTCCTCAGATCTCTGTTGTAGCGGATATGGTTGCGCTCCCCACGGCAATGACCTCGGCACTCGCTGCAGCCAAAGGATCGTATGCGCACTCAGCACTGAATTTGGCCAAAGGGGCAGCTTCGAAGATAACCAGTCGATAGCGTATCTGACGAGTAGCTGGTAGATGAATACAGTTGAGCTGTAGCTGTAGCATTCCGTGTAGATGAAACCCAACAATTAATGCACGAGTAAGCACTGAGTGAGATCCCTCGTCACCATGCATATTAGCAGTCGGAGTTGTATTCCATAGCCCGGCAAAAGGTGGTGCACTATCCCTTGCCACTTTCGTAGAAATAAGTTTCGACAAAATGACAATGTGCTGATGAATTAGTGGAGACCCATGGCTTAATAGACACATCGTCATTGCCTTCGACCCACAAGGTGATGGAACCGAACACAAACAAAGCGAATAAAATGTTGTTGAGCTGATCTGACTGTCGCCCCGTAAATGGCGGACCATCTCTAAGCTACGAATGACCCTCGGCCTCGTCGATCAACTCTTCAAGCTGCTTTTGGGTGAAACGATGCATCAGCTTCCGCGCTTCCGTGGCAATGTCCGGCTTGGAGTAAGTGTGGTGAACTCTCTGAACATGAACCTGCAACCAATCAACAATGACCGAAGAACAATATCTTTTGGAACCCAGCTACGCACGACAGGTGTGTCAAATTCATACAGGTCTTTCCATTGTTGCTGACCTGCTGCCATGACGTTTATGGTATTGACTTCGAAGGAACGTCTGTTAGCAAGGTGGTCAATGGTTACTTTGGCAGTCTCGCATAAGGAACAATGCGAGCGGGTGAAGAGGGTTATGCGCGCCCAATACTGCAAAAGGCGGGACGTGGGATGCATTATGCAATATGAAGGTGGTTCTATGAAGATTTAATGGTCGTTTACATCAAGATGCTTTTCTCCACGGGTCACGTGTAGGGCTCACGTTAGGGCTCTCTTGAAAGAAGTACCTTACTTTAAATAATTCGTGCCATATTGCATGGTACTATCAATGAGCCAAGAAGCAGGAGATCCGGCCATGGCACGTTTATGATTGACCATGCCATATTCGTCCCGGCATGGCAAAGGATGAAAGAATGAGCGGCCAAATTCTTGGTGTTGAGATCGCCTAGCATGTCAGTTCCAGATAGACATTGTACGACTTCAATCATTCGTTCCGCTAGATTTGAGCCAAGCCATACCTCTACCATATTGTGCTCGCTAGATACTCACTCGTCGATGGCTTCTTCAACGTGATTTTCGTCCCCCTCCTTTAGCTTACCATCGACATCCAAAGACTCTGTAGAGGCTTCCACCCCAGACGCCGCTCGTCCTGGGTCCTGTTTGGTCTTCCCTTTCTTTGTGCTTCGTTTCGTCTTACCTGCACCCTCTATCGTCAACGGCGCCTCTCGAATCCATCTTGCAACGGCTTCTGCTCTCTCAGTGCTTATTGGATATTCCTTGCCGTCCTCTTGCGCCCAACGCTTCGGACCGTTGTTCTGGCCTAGTTCTTCCTGCCTCTGCTCCTCCGCTCTCCGTTCCCTCGCCGCTACCGCAGCTTGAAAGCTTGCTTCATCGTGGACTCGCTCATCAGCCAAAGCCTCCATGATGGCTTCTTGCCTTCGACGTTCCTGGGCTTGCTCTTCAGTTTCTTCCTTCTTGCCACTGCCGGCGTGCCCAGGTAGCGGAGCCGGAGCGCACAGAGTCTCCCAGGATTGCTGGAGGCCTATCCAATTGTTGGCGCGGCGCACCACTTCAATCCAGTCCGCACGACTGGGAGAGCGGGCAGCGAGGAAAATCGGATAGCCATCACACACGCGAGCGAGTCGGGCCACCATGTGAGCGTGGCGTAGATGCTCCTTAGACGAGGTCTGGATGAGCGCATGGCAAAGTAAGAGTGAGTGCAAGGCGTCAGTAAGCAGCGGATGGTAAGTGACTGCTTCGTGCTGGTCCGACATTGCTAAGAACTGATGGGCGAACTCGCTGGAGCCATTTTGCTGGGTGGTCTGCTTTCGTGAAACGAGCGCTTGCGACTCTATGGGGTAGGGAGGTAGATCCGATGGAGGTGATGGAGAGAACAGTGTAGATACTTGGTAGATCTCTGGTGGGGGTAATGCTGAGTATGAGGTCATGTCGGGATATGCATTGCTGTTGCGTCGACGACCGTCTTGGGGCTTGTGGAGGACCAGCGCATCAGATAGATGCCCGTTGCTGAGGCTGGAATTTCCTGACATGTCGAGGACGCGGTTTGGTGGAGGCCCCTTTGGCTTTGCGAAACCATTGGTAGCAGCATCGGCTTTACGGAAGAACTCCTCCGTGATCTCGATCGGTACCCCAGGAATGTACTCGAAATTTGAGAGGAAACTCATATAGTCTCGAAGAGCTCGCTTGGCGTTAGTCTTGACAGTCTTGCGGGCTTCTAGCCTACTTCTGTGGGCCTCTTTCGCAGCAGGTGTTTGTGCAGCGCCGGGCTGAAACTCGGAGAATGTGACGTTCTCTGGCTTCAGACCGTCCAACGCGGCATTGACACTCTGACAGGCAAGGGTAAGATAGACCCCAGCGCGATGGAATAGCAATTGAGGCTCGAGGCTGCCAGGCTGATCTTCGTCCTTGATGGTCGGCTCATACTTCCAATCACGAGCACCACCATTCCTCCGCTCCGAGCTGCCCAATGCATTTGATAACTCTAGCTCTCCTCTTCCGGCACGATGTTGCGCCATTGTGTAGCGGCAAGCTGCGAGACCCTCCGTCAAGTCTCTGGCTGCCCCAAGGTAGTCATCTTTGAATATCCGGGTGACGGCTCTAGTACGTAGGGGCGCTCCGTCGGTGGGCCGGTGGTGGATTATCTCATCCAATGGTGTCAAGCTCGTGCATTGCGCGAGCATTCGCGAGGGGATCTTCTCATGGAAGAAATGGACATATTTCGCGTCGCAGTCGGCAACGTTCCGCTGTAATACTAGCTTTGCGACCTCCTCCAGGGCCGATGCTGACTGCATTGTCGCCACACTTGCAGCGATCTCGTCGAGATAATAGGCATGTGAAAGCTTTTGCGTCGCATGCTCCCGCATTCTGTGTTTTCTCTCCCTGCTTAGCTTTGCATTCCCACCTTGACCCCCTATTCCAAGACCCAATGCAGCTGCACCTCCACCACCAAGCATGCCATTGCCTGCATTCAAAGACTTGCTGAGCGAGGAGGACGTGGTTCCGTTGGCTGCCCGGACTGCAAGATCGGTGGCGTCTTCAACAAGGCGACGAACCTTGACGAGATCGAAGAAGACTGCAGGGTCAATCGGACGAGGACGAGGTGAGGCATGGTTGCTGTAGGCGAGAGACTCTAAGACTTCGGGGGGCAATTGTAGCCACGGGCCATGGAAGGATGAGATATAGCGCCAGTGTCTGTAGGATACGGGGACACCAGATTAGATATGGGGATTGAATGTTCGAGTAGCGCCGGCATGGACTGAGAATCACAATGGTCACGTACTTGTTGCGACAGATAATCAAGGCGGACGTTGAGGGTTCTGACACCTTGGCTTTGGCGGTGGATTTCTCTCGAGTCGAGGGCGACGCAGTAAGTGGAGTGTTTGGGGCTGAGGCCGTGCTATCGGTGAGACTGTCCTTGTTTGCCGTGATGCCACCTTGTGGCTTCTTTTTCTTGGTCATTGGACGAACGCGCTCAATCAGAATAGCACTGGGGACGTTGTTTTCACGCCAGTGGTTTTGACGATTGAAAGCTTTGCTCTCAGTCCGGGCTTAGTACGGGTTTATCTACGATGCTGCCAAGACCGGGGTCAATGTCCCCTGATCTGCTCCGTCTGCCAGCACAATACTCTAAGGTCAATTGGGACGATGGCAAGGACATGAGCTTATAATATTGAAGTCTCGGTCGTGTTTCGAGTAATATGCGTCATAGCTCCATGTTCGCGCACAGCTATGGGATTGTCTTGGTGAGCATAATGAGAACGATCCACATGGTATTCCAAAAGATTCATGGCGTGACTATGTGCCATATTTCTGTGGTTACTTTAGTTCATTGACCGAGCCCGTCCCACAGCCTCTTATGCACACCTCCGTACTGAGAACGCATTCCCTCCACGTTGACAAGAAACCCAAGTTCAATAACGTTTATGCAATGTCATATCAAGGCACGTCAATATCCCTTCCGCGTAGTGCCTAAGACATGTGGTTATTCGAAGACAAGACATATCAGATCGGACAGTTCCAGGCTGAAGTAGAAAGACCGGTCAATTCTCTTTCCGGATTTGCAGTGACCCAGAGACCAGCCCATGCCGTGATGGATAGACTTCTCACCGCATATCCAGTATTCTTAACGAGCCCATCGATCTCGCGCGAAAATCGTTCAGCGGCTCGGGATATTCATATCGAATACACAAATGCTCGAGTACCTGCTCTAGGCGTTTCAGGCAGCTCAAAGCCTGATCGATCAGTCCGCCAACGCTTCGACAATGGACAATAGGAAGTGGTGACGATCCTGAAAGAAGTATAGGTGGCGCCGGTGGCACGCCCGTCATGATCCAGGTCCCTTCCGCTTCAAGAACGTCGAGAAATCTGTCGCCAACATAAGAAGCGCGAAGGACATCATGGAATGTATATAAGGCCGACTGATCCGTCACTTGTGTCAAGGAGATCATGCAATCTGCGTATTGTACTGCATGCTCGAATGTAAGTGCATTGGCGTAGTCTGAGGGTTTGCGTGTCAAGGCTGGAGCACACAATATCAAGATACAGCCATAATTAAGCTCGGATAAGAGCAGCCACTTCAGTGAGCTGTTGATTGTGTCCGGCAGATGCTCCGCCCAGGAGCGCATTCCGCTGAAACTCATGGAAATAAAAGGCCACGGATTCTCCCATGCCATATGATTGGAAAGATACAATCGTTGATATGCCGCTGACTGAAGCTTGCGTAGGCGTAGTAGTTGTAGGGCAGGATATGAAGCCGCGAAGCTCCGTTCATTCAAAGATACATCTGGCTTCACGTTGACCGAGTCGTCTGTAAAGGAGAATGCACGACGATGCACCACGCTTACGGCCCTATTTTGAATAAGCAGGATCCCAGTCTAGATATCAGTCGGCATCTCGTACCTGTCGAGTGCGTAGACGCAGTGAAAGACCCGTCTGCGGAAGTCCAAATGCGGCTTTGGTGTCTGGGTATCCGACGGGAGCTCTTGATGAAGACCCAGATCTACCGTAACACGTGACGTGATGCCGATGAGGTACCAACTATTGAAATGATGAGGGTCCAGCATAGCGTAGATAACTAAAAAAAGAAGGGATTGAATGCCTTGCATAGAGCCAGGTTGAACCACCGCCTCGATGCTTTGGAAAGCTTCAGCGGCATGACCCACAGCCTCTACGTAGTGCTGGTCACCCCTTTTGCACGACATTGAGGCTAGAGAAATAGCAGCGACCATCCGCACAGTCCAACGGGCCATTGGAGTACACTGGCTTCCCTGATGTTCGGCGAGAGCGGCGAATATTGCCGTTTCTGAAAGGAAAGGGTATAGTACAAGTACTTTGTCTATATAATATTGAATGAGCGGAGTAATAACAACCCGGGCGGGTAGCGGTAGGCCGGTTGGTTGGGGCATCGTCTTTAATGAAGATGTATATAGCACTAGCCTTGCAAACGACATCTCCCTTGTAAAGCCGTGGAAATCTCTTGCCGTTGCGTTGACGGATCTGTATGGTTGGCGATCAACACGCGACTGTCAGCACGCTTGCAAAGATAAGGGCTTACAAGAAACCAAAATCAGAGACTAGGTCGTCTACATGTGAAGCTTCTCCTCTTTGGCCCTTCGGCTTCTTGGTGGTAGGACTTGCTGCTGCTGAGTGGCTAGGATCCAGACCCAGCGTCGTGAGGGACACCTTGCGTCCACGGGCTTCCTCCAGCTGCCTCTCCAACTTCTCGACACGGACCTCGAGCGAGGCGACATAATTACGCTCCTTCCCTCTTGCAAACTGATCGTTGGCGCTAGAGCATTCAAGGGCGCGGCCACTTTTGTCACATGCCGAACATGATGGTAGTCTGCCATCGCACTTCACTTTGGCATTGCGACATCTTGAGCAGGCTGAGACTGGCCGGCTGACCTTTAACGGGGGTGTCTGAAAGGAATTCGATTTAGGCATGCTGGACAAAGGTCTGGCGTGATAGAGAACCTGATCCCTTCCTCCTATTTATTCTTTGCGCGAGTATGGTAGACTGACCCAGCAAAAAGCAGATCGGGTTGGGAGTATAGAGGACTTGAGTGGACCACGCCCATGCATCTAACACAGCCACATCAAAGTGGCAGGGAGCTGATAAGCATAGCAGGCTCAGTCCCACGCACTTGAACCCCTATAGTTCAAGTCCTTTGGTGATGTGGGGCGCCGTCCTCGCCTTTGCCTCAAGCTCTCCATTGCAGGGGATTCGGGCAGGCATCCAGGACGAGGATACGTAAAGTAGGATAGGCTGCTTAGAGCCGAGGGGCACGGGGACCCGGGGTTCTGTCGTAACGGCGACTAATGCGGCTTCTAGGCGGGCCTTTGTCCCGAGAACAAGCTTTTGGAGGGGTCCATTTTGGGTTCTGAAGCGGTTCAACAATCGGAGAAAACGGACGTCTACTAGGTGCACGGTTCTGGTGGGTAGAAACGATGATTGATTGCAGAAGCTGCAGAAGGACCTAAATAGTCCTCCGAGCCACTAAGAAAACTAGTTCTAAAACTATCTAGTTTGAAATCTCCTAATTATACTATCAACGCTCAAAACAGAAGTTTCTGCGATCTTATAAAGTAGTAAGTTGTAAACTTGTAAGCAAGAAAGAAAGACAAAAGAAAATATTACAAAAAATATTGTCGTAATTGTTGTAGAAACATTTATAAAGAATCTTGCAACAAATAGTTGCAAAAAAACAAATTACAAAAGAAATTATAAAGCAAGCTCTATTTATTAGATTTTTAAATCTTGTCGATTTTTGCTTTAATTACTTTTATTAATATTGCGTATATTATTTGTATTCTTTAAATAACAATATTTTTAGAAGCAATATTAAGAATATCTCTTAATAAGTCGAAAATAAAGCTTGCAATAATAGTCTATAATATAGAACTCTTTATTATATATATTATATAGTTATTTTGAACAATTTTAGTTTTCTAATAATAATTTCTTATAGTTGCAATTATTTTTCGAATTTTGTTAGAATTTATCTTTACTAGTATCTTCGCAATGTTGTTAAAAATATTTGCTATTTTATTTATATAATAATTTAGAAATCTTGTAAACTCGACTATGCGCAAGAATTGCAAAAAAATTTTATTATAAAAGTAATTAACTACTAATATAATAGAAGTAGATAATTTGAGAAACTTTTTAAAGTATCTACTATCTTGTAATAGAGTTTTAGACTTAATTTTAATAATTTTTGCAACAACAAATATTTAATGTTGTAAAAACTCTTTTATATTTGTCGAAGTCTAACAATTCTTGTTAATTTTGTCTCTTTTAATAACTTTTAACTAATTAAGCAAGAATTTTTGTTTAAAAGTCGCGAGTAGTGTGATCGTCGAGTCGAGTTTCAACCCAATTGGGTTGACTCGCCCAACCCTAACCCTAGGGTCAGGCAAATTTCCTAGCCCAACAGGGTGAGACGAACGAAGAATGCGTGTCGAGTGTTCAATTTAATTCATTCGATCACGTGACGTTACGTAACGCGCTAACTATATGCGATTAGCGTGAACTTTGCACTAGCCCAATAGAGTTAGCGCATAGATAAAATAAAATAAGATAAGCGAATGCTAACGCGACGAAGTTAGCTTGAGTTCTTAGCATTGACTTGACGAAACTCGACTTTGGGATCGAGTTCGCGCCTTGACCCTGGCCCAATTCTACGAGGCCCAAGAGGGTGGATCAAGTTGAGAAAAAAGTGTTCGACTCGACTTAACGATCACACTACTTACACTTGAGGTATTTCCTATTTACTCAATAAGATACGCCAAATGAAACGCAAGCTTAACAAGAACGCATTGTGAGAAGAGCGTGCTTATAGCGACGATCAACAACGAAATTGCGACGTTGTTCAATAATTAACTTGATTAACATAGTAAGAAAGAATGAATGATTTTGGAACAAAAATCCTTGAAGAGAGGAGATAATGTTACGAGTCGCGTGTTAATAAGTATTATTTGTCGCGCATCGTTCTTCACAAGATAATTAGAAAGAGAAAATCTATTAACAAAATTAAAATAATCAAGAGGACTTAATCCTTAAACATCTTGAATTTAAAATTAAGATAATTAAGATAATTAATGTTTTGAACATCTTAAACATCTTGAATTTTAAATGATGAAAAGATATATAGCTTTCGAACGCAACTTTTTTATGAATTGTGTTCAATTTATCTTAAGTCTTTACTTATTGTTACAACTACTAAGTTGCAATCTCTTGTTATTAAGTGATTGCTTGCATTGCCTAAAGACGTCTACAAATCTCTTTAATAGCATAACTTTCTCTAATATCTCTTACGAAAGTACTAACGTAACAAATATATATATTAGCAATCAAATAAAAGCTCAAAAGCAAATTTAAAAAACTAATAATCTAATTTATTAAACTATATTATTACAACAAAACAATATCTTTAAAGAATTAATAAATCAAAATATATAGATCTTGTCTAAATTACTTAATTCTAAAAAATTGTTTAAGAAATTTATAAAAGAAATTGCAAATATAAAGAATAATATAGTAGCTTAAGTCGCGACTAGTGTGATCGTTGAATCGAATCGAACACTTTTTTCTCAACTTGATCTACTCTCTTGGGCCTCGTAGAATTGGGTCAAGATTAAGACACAAACTCGATCTTAAGATTGAATTTCGTCGAATCAATGCCAAGAATTCAAGCTAACTTCGTCGCGTTAGCATTCGCTTATCTTATTTTATCTTATCTATGTGCTAACTCTATTGGGCTAGTGTAGAATTTACGCTAATCGCATATAGTTAGCGCGTTACGTAACGTCACGTGATCGAATAAGTCGAATTGAACATTCGACGCGCATTCTTCGTTTGCTCCACCTTGTTGAGCTAGGAAATTTGCTTGACCCTAGGGTCAAGATTGAGCGAGTTAATCCAATCGGGTTGAAATTCGACCCAACGATCACACTAAGTGTGAGAAGTGTTATCGAAGAAATTAAAAATGTGATTTGGCTTCTAATTATTAAGGAATGAATAAAGCTATCTAGAAGGCTAAAAAGCTAAATGATGAAATAACAAAGTTGCGTCTAAGAATTGCGCAAAAGACGAAACAAAGAAAACATTAATTTCGTTGTTTAAAAGATATAAGTAATGCGAAGTCGAAGAATATTCTAGAGATCGAAAACGACAAGAAAGAGATCGAATGTATTGAAGAGACGTTCGAAGTCTTGTTCAATATTGTTATCGATTCTTCGTTGTTCGCTTTCTTGTTCTCTAATGCTTTGTTAACTCTTATAAGTAATTTTGTTATTAACGAAATTGTCGCAACTTGTTAGAGCACTTCTTTAGATTCTTGAGTAACTCTTATATGTTTTCGAAAATAGAATATTCTTTTCATTTAATAAGATATTTTTGATTTTCTTGTTGTAGAATTTTCTTAATCTTATATTGTTCTTTTTTTTGTAAGTGAAAATAAAATGTGTTCTATAGAGACGTGATTAAATTCGCTAGTTCCAACAATAAAATATAAAATACTAGAAATACTTTGACGTTCTTAGATAAATTGAGTTGATAATTGATTGATTTTTTTGTCTTCTTAATGAGAAACGATTCGACTTTGACATAATTTAATTTTTTGCTTAACTTTCTTATCTTAAGATTTTTTGTAAAAAAATATATTTTATTTTTCTTCTTTAATTAAGATGTCGTTTTTCGTTTTTTGTTTTAATACTTGATCGACTTTTTTTACATTCTTGAGATGTTGTTGTATATCGTTTTTAATGTCGTTATTCTTTCGATAATTAATTAAGCTAATAGATGCTTTCGCTCTTTCTTGAAGAGATTAAATTCTCTACTATAATTAACGAAGAATGAAGTTATCTTAATGATATTCGAAATCTTTGCATTTAGTGCTAATTAAGTCATATATAAAAGTAATACTCAATTGCTATAAGTATTATTGACGTAATGTCTTAAATATTGCTTTAAACTCTAATTTGTTCGTTTTATTTAATCGTTCGTAATCGAATAATAGGCAATGAACATTCTAAGTCTCGTTTCTAACATTGATAGAAACGTCTTTTAATAGTTAGACGTAAAGAGCTTGTCTTTGTCACTAATTAATTCTTTAAGTATATTATAATATTGTATAAGTCGATTCAATACAATGTATTTTAGTTGTTCTATTGTGAACTTCTCTTTGCATGCGATAATATATAAGTACTTAATAAGTTTATTAATCATTACTAGTATCGAATTATATCTATCTTTAATTACTAGATTTATCGACTTAAACAACTTAATAATAAAGTTTATCGTAACTTTATTTCATAACAATTCAAATAATTTCTAATACTAAATTTCGTCATAGCTCGCATATGTATTATGTTTGTTTTACTAATAGCTAAGACATTGTTTAATGTATATCTTAACAACTTGTCTTATTTAGAAAAACTAACAATGTTAACGTAAAAGTTGAAGAGTTTTAATTACTTTTAAATGCTTTTGCAATAATTTATCATAATATTCTTTTATACATTCGTCAATTTTGTCGATAAATATTTGAAGTTTTTCTTTCTTTATTGGAATTTTTTTCTTATTATTTCTTAATATTCGTAGTGTAGCATTTAGCTCGTATTTGTTTGCTAATAATGATTCGTTTTTATTAATCTTAAGTATGTTGTAATTAAACGATTTCTTCGTTTTTATATAATTATTTCTTTTGTTAAGTGCGTTTGCTTTGTCATTATTCTTGTCTAATATATATTGTATTTTGAATTTGTATTGTTCGAGTTGCTCTAATTATCGCATTTGTCTTTTATTAAATTGTTTAATAGTAGTAAAATGTAAAAAATTTTTGTGATTTGTAAGAATTATAAGTTCTAATAATGTTTCAATGTATACTCTTTATAATTCTAAAGAGACTACAATCGCGAGTAGCTTCTTGTCGTAAATATTATAATTTTGTTCGATTAACAAGAGTTTTTTCGAAAAATATGTTATTGAGTGTTATATGTCTTTATGCTTTTGATTAAAGCATGCATCGATAACTAGATTTAATGCGTTAATTTTAATTTTACTAGATAATTGTAAATTGTACATCTTTAATATTACTTTTTTTAAGCATTTTAACTTAAGATTCTAAAATGATTTCTTTTTTATTAATTTTCATTTTTATAACGTTTTCTTTTTCGTAAGATTCGTTAATAATATTGCGCTAATAAAGTAATTTTTAATGAACTTTTTGTTGTAATTTATGAAATCTAGAAAGAATTAAACTTTCTTAACGTTAATAGATGATTTTTATTCTTTAATTACTTGTAGCTTTTTGGAATTCATGCGTATTTTATATCGTTTAACGACAAATTTAAGAAAATCAATTTCTTTTTAATGAAATTCGCATTTCTTTAGTTTAAGAAGTAGATTTTTTTTATTTAAACATTCTAGTACTTTGAAAACATAATTTACATGCTCTTTCAAAATATTTAAGTAAATCATGATATCGTTCAAGTATGCTATGACAAATCGATTCAAATATTGTCGTAATGTATTATTAATTATTTCTTAATACGTTGTCGAAGCGTTCGTAAGCTCGAACAACATTATTGTATATTCGTATAATTTATATCGTATACAAAAAGTTGTTTTTTACTCTTTTTTTGTCTTTATTCTAATTTAGTTATACGTTTCTCGTAAATTTAATTTGATAAAGTATTTTGCTTTAGACAATCGATTTTGAAGTTCGCTAATGTTAAATAATAAATATTGATTTTTTATCGTAATATTGTTTAGCTTTTAATAATTAACACATAGACGAAAAGTTTCGTTCTTTTTAAATACAAAGAGAATTAAGTATCTTGCTTATGATTAAGATTTTCTTATAAATTCTTTCTTTTCGTTTTTTGCTAAATATTTGCGAAGAGTTTTTAACTTTTTTTCGAATAAAACATATATAAGTTCAAACGTAAGTTGTTTATCTAATTCAAGTCTAATTTCGTAATTTCACGATTAATGTTTAAATAGAATTTCGATCGTTTTCTCTTTCTAAAACAAATGCTTTCAATTGTTGTATATTCGTAATATGTGCTTTAGCAATTTTCTCGCTATACTAGATAGTTTAAAGCTCTCAAAAGATTCGCAATTTTTTTCATTTACTTTAACTTTGTAATTTAGTTAATTTTTATTAATGCTTGTTAAGTCGAACTTCATTAAATCGTTTTTTTGCGAAAATGCAAATTCGCTACTTGCGATCGAATTTCGACTTAATTTTTTATCTATTATTGAACGCTATTAATACATAGATTGAATGTGAATTGTGTGATCACATTGTGCGAATCTAAGTATTTGTGTATTTTAATCGACTTCTAAATTGTGTTGCTTTAATCAAGACATTTTTAGAACGATATCGTAAATAACTATTTTCACTATATTAAAAATTAGTTTCTCGTAATGTTGCTAAATAACTATCAATAGTAATTTCGTTTTTTTGTTCACTCTTTCATTTCTTGCGAATAATAGATTTTTATCTACAATTATTAAGTTGTAAGCGTTAAGCTTCTTTTAAGTAGAGTACTCTTCTCTCTTTATAAGAGCTCTAGTTATAAAATTATTTGTCGCACTAAAATCGATTATTGTTGTGAATCGATAATCGTTAATCTTAATTAATGTGATAAAACATCGTACGTGCGTTGTTAAGTTTAGTTGCTATTGTTGAGCTAACATATTGCATTTCTCTAGTATACTCTTTACTAAAAAATTTGAACTTTTTCTTGCTCTTGTGTTGTGACTTTTGCTTTAAACGCTTGCTTGCGCTAAGCTTTCTTTTGTTGCTAAATTATTAACTTTAACTTTCTAAAGAATCAATTAATTTCGTTTTTTTTATAAATAAGTTTAGCATAAATTGTTGTAACAAGCTATTTAATTAAGACTTGCGTATACTATAAGATTTAATTGTTTTATAATAATGTCAAGTATGTTCTTTTTTGCAATAACATTGTTTTTTAATTTTTTCTCGCATTTGTTTACGATCTTCGATGAGCTAACTAAAGTCTTAAGATAATTCGTAATGTTTTTTATGCATTCGTAAAAGTTCTTTTAATTATATTCTTTATTTAAGTCGATAACTAGATTATAAGATTTAATGATCTTTTAAAGTGTTTAATTAATTTTTTGCGTAAATGCGAATGCCTTATCTAATGATGTTTCATCTAGAACTTTCTATAACTAATTTAGATTCTTTGTTCAAATAATAATCGTCGTTCGATTCAATTTCGAGAGTGTTCGTCTTTGTGTCGATTTGCTTTCTAATATTGTTCTAGCTATTAAATATATCTCTTAATATGACATTGATTTGTCGACGATTTATTAAGTTTCGTAATCGACAATCTCTTGCGAAGTGACTTAATTTGCCACATGAATAGCACGTTTTTGAAAGTTTGTTATCTTGCTTTTCTCTAAAGTTTTTCTCTTTGCGTCGTTAAATAAAATTCAATTTCATAAATGCAAGCTTACGATAGTTTAGATTATTGTATTTCTAATTAGAACGAAATTCTTTCTAATAATATTCGATCATCGATTCAAAGAAGATTCTCGCTCTTTTGTAAAATTGATCGTATCGCTTTTTTATAGCTTTTTTATACAATTTGTCGTCGAAATCGATAACTACTTCGATGAGATCGAACATGTCGCTAATAGATTTGTTATCGCGCATAATTTCGTTTTTAAAATTGTTTTTGAGATCTCGTCGAAACATTGTTATAAGTGCGACATCATTTCATTCGATAAAATTGGCATACTCTTAAAATCTTGTTGCGTAATTTGCTACAAAAATTCGTTAAATTAAGTGCTAAATCATTTTTTTCGCAATTTGTTTCTCATTAAATGTTTCGAAGATTCTTCGAAGCTCTCTCTTGAAGTTATCGAAGTTCGTAAACATCGCACGAGAGTTTTCGTCATAATTTTTCAAATACTTGCGTAAGTTTGATTTGAGCTAGTGTTGAGCTCTTTCTCTAAGAAATGTTGATTCGAAAATCGTCTCTTTGTTCGCTAGAACAAGATAGAAAATGAAATAAATATTCACTTGCATAAGTCAATTCTTTAGGTCGATACGATCTTTATAATAGATGTTAGATTTGTTAATTCTTATTTTGTCGTCTTTATCGATAGAGAATCGACGTGATGTTGTTGAGCTATTGTTCGAGATAGAAACGCGTTGATCTAATACAAACATTCTTAGAATGTTCAAAGTGTTACGCTAGTACTTTCGTAAAAGATATCAAAGAAAGTTATGCTATTAAAGAGATTTATAGACGTCTTTAGGCAATGCAAGCAATCACTTAATAATAAAAGATTGCAACTTAATAGTCGTAACAATAAGTAAAGACTTAAGATAAATTGAACACAATTCATAAGAAAGTTGCGTTCGAAAGCTATTTTTTTTTTATTATTTGAAGTTCAAGATGTTTAAGATGTTTAAAGCATTAATTATCTTAATTATCTTAATCTTGAATTCAAGATGTTCAAGGGCTAAATTCTCTTAATTATCTTGATCTTGTTGACAAATCTTCTCTTTCTAATTATCTTGTGAAGAGCGATGCGCGACGAATAGTACTTATTAGCACGCGACTCGTAACAATATTTCGAACTTGTTTAATTGCTAGAAAAAGCAATATATAATATTTAGTTAAAGATTTAAGAATAAAAGAAGATTTTTAATAAACAATTAATTTAGTAATTTTATTAAAGATTTTAGAAATTTGCTAAATTGCTAACTAAATAGTTGATTAAATAATTGTATTTAAAGCTTTACTTAATAACAAGTTGTTCTAAATTAAATTAAACTAAGTAATAGCTTTTTTTAATATAATTGTAGTAGAGACAACAATTGTTTTTGCTTTTTTTCTCTTCTTTATAATATATAGAATTAGCTCTCTTATAGTAGATATTCTATTATTCTATATTATGCAAAGAACGTTCTTGTTATCTTTAGACTTTTTAGTACGCAACAAGACTTTTATATTCTTTGTATTCTTATCTTTATAGAGTAGAACTTTATTTACTATTTTGTAAAAAAACTATTTTGTATCTTTATTCTTTTTCTTAATTATATAATCTTTTAATTTGCAATTAAATTTAATAGTTTTATTGCTATTAAAGTTCTCAAATTATTTAAAAATATTCTTTTAATCGAAGACTTATATTATATTAATATAGTAATCTTGTAAAAGTATATAGAAAGATATATCTTTAATCTTTGTCAAAAAGAAGTTAAAGATTTTGTAATTATATTTGTATTAAATAATATTAATTAACTTAATCTTAGAACTATCTAGTTCTATTTAATTAATTAATTTTTTGCAATAATTTAACAATACAATCTTAAAGTCGATTCTATAGTTAAACTTATTTAAAATCGAGAGTATAACTTGTATTGCGTAGATAAAGAAGATTTTACTAGATAATACTATATTAGATAGTGTTGTTACTATAGCTATATTAATTACTTAATTGCGCGCTTTAGCAATAGTACTTAAAAATTTGTTAATTAGCTAATAGTTACTAAGATAATAAATAGAATATAATAATATAATTCGAAGTAAATAAAAGATAGATAATAGAAAAATAGAAGTTATCTAACAAGAAACTTAATTAAACTTAATATAAACTGAAGTAAAGTAAAATAAGATAAAACAAGAACAAAAATATTTGCAGAAATTCGAATATTTAAGAATAATAGAGATTTTGATCGAAAAGTAGATATTTATAAACTGTAATTATTAATTATTAAAACTATAAACATTGATATCAAGTATTAAAACAAAGAAGAAGCAAGAATAGTATACTATAAGACAAAAGCAAAATTCTATTGCATTTTCTTTTGTTGTTTAGATTTTTGCAATAATTAATAGATTGCAAAAGAATTGTCTCTTATTTTATTAAGAGCTAAATAGTTAATTTGCGAAACAAATAGCTTAAGATAATTTTTATAAAATATATCTCGAATCTTACAACTATCTATATTTAATTGCTTAAAAATATATAATACTTTATAATTTCTTTATCTCGATATTATAAAAGAATCTCTTTATCTAAATTCTAGTTTAATAATAATTTTCCAAAATATAAAAATATAATTCTTGAAATTAAATTTAGTTTTTACAATCTTTCGATTGTAGCAAATTGCTTTATTTTTATTTTAAATTTTTGACAACTATTATATAATATTGTGCAACTAGATCTTGTAATTAAAGTATTGTTATATTAGTATAATATACAATAGAAGTTAACATAACTAAGATATTTGCTTGTAATCTAAGATAATAATAATTGTATTAATATCTACAAAGATTGCAATTAATAAGAATTAATCTAATAAAATTTCTGTCAAAAATATACTTAGATAAATTATTAATTAAAAATTTAGAGATCTTATGAATCTAGAAAAAGTTATATTCTATTTTGTTAAGTTCTTTCGCAAAATATTCTCGAATAAACAATTATTGATCTCTATTATTTCTGTATTCTTTAACAATTTAGATAAACTATAGTCGATAAATATCTTTTAATTGTATAATTAGTTGCGCAATTTCTAGTTATTAAAATAAGAATTGCAATTGCAATAAATAGCAATTAATTTTCGATATAATGCAAAGATTGTCTTTAAGCAATTAATAATATTGTCTAATCTATTAGTCTTTGTATTATAAGATATCGAAAATCAACTAAAACAATTAATTATATAAAGAATATATTTCTTTCTATTTGTAGTAATCTCTAGAGAATCTATAAAATCTATTTTAATTAGTTAAAAGAAAGAAATAATCTTTATAAGATATAATAATTGCAATCGAGTAACTAAATTGTACTTTGTATAAATTAAGTATTCTTAAATATATCTTTCAACATTTATCTATTATTCTAATTAATACGCAATATTTCTTAGCTTTATTAGTATTTTTGTCTTTACTCAATATTTGTCTCTATTATATATCTTTTTTAAAACTTTTCTTATCTTATTCTCGAAAATATATAATAGATAAGAGTCTCTATAATATTTCTATAAAGTATTATTCTTATTTATTTAATAGTTGAATGCTAATCGAAAAGTTATTGTATTAAGAAGAGTTCTGTTCTATAAATAACAATATATTTTCTTAAACTATATAGATTGTTTGTAGTTTATTATTTATAAACTTAATTTAGAGATAGAGATAACTATAAGAACAAATATACTATTATTAATAAGTATACTCTAATATAGGACTTTCTATTTTTGCGAATAGTTTAAGAAGTTAAGAAATGCGCTATATCTTTTTTTCTATTCTTTTATATCTATGCTAAATCTTGCTTTCTTAAAACTCTTAATTTGTAATTTACTATAAAATTAGAATTATTATACAACTTATCGAATATTATTTTTAATAGATTATTAGCAATCTTGTTTCGAGAATTAGAAATATACTTAGTAGTAATATTTAATTTTCTAAATTTATTTGCTTAATATCTATAAATTTTCTTATAGAAATTAAACTTAAAAAAGTCAATAAGAGATTGATAATTTGTATAAATAATAGTTTAATTGTAAGAATATTTGCAAAGATAGTTGTATTGCTCTACAAACTTAATTACTAAATATAACTTTTTTTTATAGATAGAATAAAGCTTCTAAATAGATAAGAAGATAAATAAGTTGTAAAATATAGATATCTTTTTTAAGAAATTCTTAGAATTATCTCTTTTAAACTAGATAATTGTTAATTCTATTTTAAATTTTAAAATATTTGTGTAAAAATAAATAATTATAAATAGATCGATACTATATATTATTAAATTTGTAATATATTTAATTTGTAGTATTTCGAATAAAAGCTATTCTAATTTACTCTATTTTTACGTTACTTTTTTTGTTAATTGTAATAATAGTCGAGCAATCTTTAAGAAATTCTTTATTTATTGTTTAATAATATTTATTGTTTCTAGAAACGCACGCACTTCGATTGTGTCTATAAATATAAATTATCTTATTATTTTCTCGATTCGATTATCTAGTATATAGATAAGATCTTCTACTATATATATAACTCTTGAAATCTTTATCTTATCTATAAACAATTTAAGTTTTTTAAATAACAACTTTAATCTTGTCTATTCAATTTGTAGAAAAAAACATAATCTCTTAAAAAAGTAAATAGATATTTGAAGTTAAAAAATCTGTTCAAAAAGTTATCTATATAAAACGTTAAAAATAGTAGAATAGTCGAATTGTCTAAGTAAAGTAGTAAAAATTTCAAGCAAAATAACAAAATAAATTTAAACGCTCTATATATTAGCTTTGTTATTGTAAATTTTGTCAATTATAATTTTGTTATATCTTAGTCGATTGCAATTAATCGATATTAAGAATAATAAAAGCAAAGTAATATTTGTTCTCTTAATATAACGAAATAGTATAATATATATATTTTAGATTAGTTGCAAATAGACAATTATAATAAGAATCTAATAGATAATTGTAAACTTTTGCTTAGATTAATCGTCGATTCGATATTCGATCTCAACTTTGGAATCGAATCGAATTGCCAAGAAATCGAATGAAATCGAATCGCTTAAAGAAGCTAGCTTATTACTATAGTAAGTTTAGCTTAATCGAAAAGTTACTATTTTAAGCAATTCGATTCCAAAAAAAATCGAGGAACCGAATCTTGACGCTCTCACGTGACATTTTCGGTTCCTCGCGATTAGTCTACTTTTGCTAAAAACTCTATATAAGTATTTGATAATTCTTTATATATTCGAGAGTAATTAAATATTATTTTAAACTTATTCTTTGATTTAAGATTCTTAATCTTGTTAACAATAACAATTCTTGCATTCTATTAAGAGAATCTTTTGTTAATTAACTTTGCAAGCTTATAGATTCTATTATTTAAGCTATTTTTAGACTAATCGCGTCGGTTTGGGAAATCGAATCGAATCTTGGCGATTCGATTCGAATTGAATCAAAAGTCTTGGCAATTCGATTTCTAAAGTTGAAATCGACAATTCGATTCGATTCCAATCTTTGAATCGAAAATCGAATCGAAAAATCGAATCGAATTGTCAAGACTACTATTTTTAGTAAATTTTATTATTTTTAGTAACAATCAATTAATAATTTAATAGAAATAATTAATTAATTTAAATTAATCAATAAATATATTAGAAATTTCTTTTTATAAATGCATTACTACTAAGTATTACCTAGTAATTAATAAAAAATCTAAATTTAAACTAAATATATACTATTTTTAGTATTCTTGACATTCTTGGCGATTCGATTCGATTCCAATTTTTGGATCGAAAATTAACTCGATTCGATTCGATTCGATTTCTAAAGTTGAATTGTCGATTCGATTCGATTCCAAAAGTTGAAATCGAAAACTAAATAGACGATCAATCTAGCTATTTTTAACTATCTTTCTTAGCTATTACTTAGTATATATTAACTATTGTTTTTGAATTAAATTTGATGCTAATTTTGTTCTCAATTTTATTTGCATTCGATAGATAATAAAATTAATATATAGAAGATTTATAAGATTTCTTTTGTTAAGATAACAATATTTGTAAAGAAGTTATAATATCTTTATTCTATTTTTTTTATAGAAATTTTCGATTTTAACTCTAAGTTTATTTGTCTAACTTATAACTCTAGTTTGTTTAACAAAAAAATAAATTTGTTTCTAGTATCTTTATATATTTGTTTTCTAGAATATAAGTTAAACAAAATAAATAAAAAGATTAAAATAAGTATTTCGAAAACACTAAATATAAAGATTGATTATTTAGAATAAAGAATAATTTTAGATTTGTCTTTCTAAAAGTTAAAAAATTTAATACTTTAAGTTGCAAAATATTTATATAGTTTATAATTGTTTTGCTAAAAATTTATCGAAAACATATTATAGAGTTAGTAATAATTAAGACTTGCACAATCTTCTCTATATTTAATAAATTTAAATTGAAGTCTAGATTTTTATCTTTTAACTTTATAGTAACTTTAAGAGATAATAGAATAATTACTTTTAAATATATTAGAAGATTGTAATTGCTATAGTATACAAGCTCTAATTTAACAATATTTCTAGTTGCTTCTTTTATCTTATAATTGTTAATCTATATTATAGATTGCTAGATTTCGATAATAGTATTTATAGTATAAAGTTAAGAGATATCTAGAAGTGGATGTTTCTAATATTTGATATTAAAAACAACAAAATATTTTATAGTTTTCTATACTTTTTTTACGTCTAGTTTGATAATTACTTAATAATATAGAATTGTTTTTCTATAATTTGTTGTCTTTATAAATAGATTCTAAAATTCTATTTTAACAAATAATCTTAACTCTAATTTTAGCTAATTAACAATCTTTATAGACGCAATATTTATATTAGATTCTTAATTAGTCTAAATTTTTAACTTGTCTAGATTAACAATTTCTTCTTCTATATTTATTTAAGCAGAAATATAGAACGTCTTCTTTATACTTATTATACTTAGACTAATCGCTAGGTCAAGAATCGATATCAACTTTTTGACTCGACCCAAATCCTCGATATCAACTTTTTGACTTGACCCAAATACTTGATATCAACATCGTGACTCGACTCGAAATCGACTCGAGTTAACGATTTTTTAATTCGACTCGATCGACTCGCCAAGCAATCGAAAATGACGTCAAAATGCCAAGATTTTCTATTTTTAAAAAAAATCGCATTATTCGAATTACTAAAAATAGTTTAAAAATAATAACGCACAAATAACGTACAAATGCATTATCTAAATGCATTACTATATAATATTATAAACAAATTAATTAAATTAATTAACTTGATTAAGTTGATTAATGCACTTTTTCAAAAATAATCTAAATTTTTCGAGTCTTGGCGAGTCGAGCCAAGTTATACGCTAAGTACTTCATATCTACCCTTTGACTCGACCCAAATACTCGATATTAACATCGTGACTCAAATTGACTTTTCGATATCAAAATCTTGACTCAACTCGAGTTTTGGCGAGTCGAGAACTTGACTCGAACTCGATGACCCAATTCGACGCGATCAATCTAATTATACTTCTTAATAGACAAATTTAACTATTTGTTTAAAATATATTAACAATATAAGTATTTATACTTTGCTACTAATTTTAATATAGCAATTAATTAGATTGTATTAATTGAAACTAAGATTAAAGTAGTTGCAATAATTGCGTAAATTAAAATATACTCGATACTTCTAGATTCTAAATAGAAGATAGATTGTAAAATATAGATCATATTTAACTTAATAATTAATATATAGACTAATAAGTAGACTAAAAAGTAGATTAAAAAGAATTCTAAGCTTGCTATTATAATATTTGTTTAACTTTAGACTTGTATTTCTTAATAATACAAATATATAGATACTTTAGCTCCTTGTACGCAAAAAAAGATTAAGTTAATTAATTAATTTAAATTATATTTATCTTGTTGTTCTTAAGAATCTAACAAATAGATATTAATTTATTATAGATATTAACTTCGTTGTTTATTATATCTATTAATAATACTAATTTAGCAATCTTTTCTATTTGCTTAATACTTTTTTATAAGATTTTTTTTAAATAGTTAATTTAGTAATCTAATCTATTGATTGTTGCTATTGCAAGACTAATTAAAAATAGACTTAATATAAGTTCTCTTGTTAGAGTTGTTGTTCTCTTTAAAAAAAGCATTTATTTGCTTTATTTCTTTATTAGATAATTGCAACTCTAATATATTAAAAATTACAAATAAAGTCTTTGATTGTATAAAGTGTTTAGACTTCGAGATATTTAAAATTATAACAACTAATAATGCAATTAAATTAAATAATTTTGTATTATATAAATATATATTGTTATTACAAGCATTAAAGAAAGTTGTTGCAAAAATAAACTAAAAGAAGTCTTCGAAAACTATATAACAAAGATAGAATTGCTCTTACGCAAAAAGAATAATACAATAATAATTAAAGATAATACTATATTCTATCTTTTTGTATCTTATATACAAAGAATTATCTTTGCGTTGCTCTTACTATTGTAAATTATTAATATAGAAATTTCTAAATATTAATTTATTAGAGAGTTCTCTAAAAGCGCTCGTATTATTACAAGATAAAAACAATTAATTCTTAGAATATCTCTCTCTATTAAATAAATTTTGATAAAAAATTTGTTAACAAAAAGATACAAATAGTTCTAAATTTTTTAATCGATAGAAGAACTTTTTTACTAACTTTGTTAATTTGAAGTCTCTTTAACAATCTTTCTAACAATCTAAAAAAGATAATAATATTTTTTGATAAAAGAGAAACAATAATAGAGATTCAAAATTTTATATTTTAGATAATTAAAATTGATAAATTGTTATAAATAAGTTTAATTGCATTTTCGATATAGTTTTTTATACTAAAATATTAGACTAATCGTCGAGTCAAGAATCGATATCAACTTTCTAACTTGACCCAAATACTCGATATCAACTTTCTAATCCAACCTAAATACTTGATATCAATATTGTGACTCAATTTAAAATCGACTTAAGTCAACGATTTCTTAACTCGACTCGATCGACTCGCTAAGCAATCGAAAATGACGTCAAAATGCCAAGATTTTCTATTTTCAAAAAAATTCGCATTATTTAAATTACTAAAAATAGTTTAAAAATAATAACGCACAAATAACGTACAAATGCATTATCTAAATGCATTACTATATAATATTATAAACAAATTAATTAAATTAATTAACTTGATTAAGTTGATTAATGCACTTTTTCAAAAATAATCTAAATTTTTCGAGTGTTGGCGAGTCGAGCCAAGTTATACGCTAAGTACTTTATATCTACTCTTTGACTCGACCCAAATACTTGATATCAACATCGTGACTCGAATCGACTTTTCGATATCAAAATCTTGACTCGACTCGAGTCTTGGCGAGTCGAGAATTTGGCTCGAACTCGATGACTCGACTCGACGCGATTAGTCTATAAAATATAATAGAAGTTAAGTTTCTTATTCTTAAATTTCTCTTTTTAAAACTTCTTGATTTTAATTTTAATATATTAAGTTTTTTTTAGCTAAATTGTATATAACTTTTAATAATCGATTAATTGTTATTATTGCTCGAGTAGTTTTTAATCTAATATTAGCGTTTGCTAAACTTTTTATAAATACTTAAATTATAATATTAAATATTGTCGACTTTAAAGTAGAAAGAACAATAATTAAAAATCGATCTTTTTTTTTAATATATTGCATTATAAACGCTACTCTCTAATAATTTAATACTAAAGTTTGTTATTAAAGATTTGCTAGTTTGTTATTAAAATTTATTATGTTTACTTTTGTAATTTTTTCGAAATTTTTTTTCTTAAATATATTACAAATTTTTTTTGAAGTAAATTTCTTATTTATAATAGATAAAATTATTAAGTAAGCTACGATATAAGCAAGAGTATTCTCGAAAATCAAAAGATCGAATACTTAAATATATTTCTCTAATAGAATAAAACTATTTGATTTTTTTAATTCTTTAATTTGAAGTTCAAACATTTTAATTATTTATATAATTATATGCAAAACTATTCTTTTTAGTAAATTGATTGCAAAACTTAAAGTTCGAATCTTATTATTTGTAAATAAAAAATATAATAGAAGACTACAAATATAAAGAAGATATAGAAATATTTAAAGTAATAAATAGAATTAAAAAGCTACAATAAGTACTTTCTTTAGAGATTGCAATATTACTTAAATAGCTTTTGTTTTGTTTACAATTATTAAAAGACAAAACAAATAATAATACAATTTTTTAACTTAATAGAAGATTAGATCTTCTAATTAACTAAAATAGCAATACTCGATAAAGTAGATTGTTAAGTCTTGTTGCTTTTAAGAAGTACTATAATAAATAAATTAATTCTAATTTCAATTAAGAAAACAAATTAACAAACAATTAAACAGAAAATTTTAGAAATTCAATATAGAATTGCTTAAAAGAGAAATTTGATTTGTTAAACAACAATCAATTTCTAATCAATTAAGTACTATTCTAATATCTAGATCTTCTAGATAATGCTCTTTTTGACAACTCTTCTTATATAAACTACGTAGACTAATTTGATAATTGCTAACTAGATAAACAACAATATAGAAACTGCGAGAACGACTAGATAGACTAAAACAACAAACAAATTGAACAAGATACTTTTATATAATTCTTTTTAGGGTTACAGAGTTCCGTGCACGTTTATTAGAAAACGAACGTCTACTAGATGCACAATTTTGATAAGTAGAAAGAATAATTGATTGCAGAAGCTGCAGGAGGACCTAAATAGTCCTCCGAGCCATTAAGAAAACTAGTCCTAAAACTATCTAGTTTGGAACCTCCTGGTCACAATCGGAGGGCTGGTCGCACTCCGTAGTAAAATACAGGATAGCCCATTCCACAACCCAGCGGCTTGAGGCGCGTTGGAGTGCGCATAATTTCAATGTTGCGCCCGACAATATTCGAATGAGACTGCGACACGAGCGCCATTGGCTCCATACCTGGAACCCTCTGCCTCCTGCATCACATCGCCTGCGGAACACCCATACACTTGTCGTTGCTTCACAGTCAGGCCTCCCAAACTATGTGTCTCTCTCGTGCCGGCATGATTTGCCGGTCGCTATCTTGACTGCTCTATACGTACATATTAGAACGTTGATAGTTCGACAATAAGATGAGATACAAGCTCAATAGCTAAGCCACGGCTCCTGCTGAATGGCGTCGGGCTCAAGCCCGCAGAACGAGCATGCAGCAACCAGCAAGGACAGTCACAAGGGGGACGGCGCAGCCAATGCGACGAAGTTTCACACCATAACAGCTTGTGTACGATGCCGGCATGTAAGTCTGGACTCCGTTATTTCACCAGCTTGTTTTGTGTCTGGGATGAGTAGCTGAGTGTTGACCAATGTCCAGAGGAAAACCAGGTGTGATGCAGGGCTGCCGCGTTGCGGACCGTGTGAGAGAAACAACAAGCTGTGTGAATACTTCGATGCCGTTAAGGGCAGAAAAATTCCAAGGACATATGTTATCCATCTACAGAACAAGGTGCAAGCGCTGGAAGCCGAGCTGGCCCGTGTGGAAGAGGAGCAACACACGACCCTCGATGCTGAGTCCATGATACGTAGCGCGGGGCTGGTCAGGTTCAAAGATCATGATGATTGCAGGTATCTGGGCGCATCGAGCGGCATAGCGATGACGAGGCTCGTCATAGAATTGGCGAAGCAGAATACGGAAAGCAGGACCATCAAAGAGATCGTGCCTGATATGAAAGCCAGGCAGATTGAGGATCGTTTTGCAAAGGAGAGCTCTAAGCCAACATCCAAGGTCTATCCCTTAATCAGTGATGTTGCTGCGCGAACGTTGCCCACGAGGGAATTGACTGCGAAATTGATCGAGGTCTTCACCCGCACTGGTAAAAACCTGTTCATGAGGTCCATCCTTGAAGGCTGACGTTTGTAGCTCAGTACTTGCTGCCAACGCTCCAGTAAGCGTATCTAGATGCCCCTTTAGCAAGTTGTAATTGTGGGAACATCTATTGGCGGAGCAAGTCCAATAAACAACTATGTGATTTTGTTGGTATCTTGAGTATCAATGCTAATTTAAATGTTGAATAGTGAACCTTCCTTTCTGCAAGCAGTGGAGGATGTCTATCAAGGCTCTTCCGATGCATACAAGAACTTTGCATTGCGGATAGTGATTGCCATCTCGATGCAGAAGCTAGATACTCTTTACGCTGGACTCGCCGATAGCTACTATCTGGCAGCCTTACCATACCTGGAAGGTGCAGTACGGCCTATGAACCTTGAGACTCTACAATGCTTTGCCCTTATCGCCCAATACTCGATGGTGACCCCTACGAGGACAGCTTCATACTGGGTTGTCGGTCTGGCTACTAGACTTTGCCAGGAGCTAGGAATAACCGATGAAGCAGGCATCACGGCTAAGGGTGCTAGCGAGAAGCTTGATGTACTACAAGTAGATATGCGTCGGCGTCTTTTCTGGGTCATTACATCCATGGAGTTCGGTCTAGCTCACAGTCTAGGCAGGCCGAGTGGCTTTGGCACCGGCCCCAATGACATTAATGTACAGTTCTTCGCGGCGGTAGACGACGGTTTCATCACTAGATCTGGTGTGATCCATGGAGGTCCTCCCTCGGTCAAAAAGCAGATTGCAATCCATTTCTTCAAGATGAGGCTGCATCAAGCTGAAATAAGGCGCAAGTTGTACCTCAAGAAAATGCCTAAACCGCAAGATGACCAGGACCCGTGGTTCCGAGAGATGGATGAGCGCCTCAAAGATTGGCTAGCATCGTGCCCGAAGAATGATGAAGGGAGCGGTATGACTCAGACTTGGTGCGTGGCAGTTCAACTTCACACCCCGTTGACCTTATAGATCCCCGACGCTTATGCACTGTAGTATCTTCTGGAGCTATTGCACCATTATGTGCGTTCTCATTCAATGCTGATGCAGTTTCTGCAGGTTCAAGGTTAGATACAACACCATTGTCATCTTTCTGAATCGGCCTTCTCCGCAGATCCCTGAGCCATCTGTCGATGCTGCCATGAAATGTGTTGGGGCCGCGCTTGAAAACATCAGGTTGCAACGGGAGCAAATAGCGAATAAGTCGGTCGATGTGACATGGATTTTTACTCAAACTCTTTTCATGGAACTCAACACGGCCCTGTGGGCCTTGTCATATCCAGAGGTACGAAAAGAGAAACCAAAGCATGAGATGGAAGAATATGTGCAAATGGCCCAAGACGGCATACGCCTCGCTTCTGAACGTTGGCCTGGAGTTGAATCGGCATTGGAGCTATACGAAAACCTGATCCGAGCTTGCCTCAAAGCCTACGATGGCAATACTTCGTACGTGATCCGTTCGCCTTCCAACAAAGCATCAACACTACCACCGCATAAAGTAATCACGCCACCTCTGCTATCAAGTCCTTCATATGTCGTGAGCTCAAATGCTTCTCGACATGAACCTCCAACAGCGCGATTCTCTCCGTTCCTTAATGTTATCGACGCTGACCAGGCCTCGGATCAGCGCACTGCAAGCTCCCCAGCCCCTTCAGAATTGAGCTTCACGGAGTCGCAAAGGTCTTTATCCAGTCAATTGAGCATCTCACAGCAGCCTTCATTTCAGTACACTACCACTTATCCAGATACCACATTCGACCCCTATTCGGTGTATAACACCCTACCCACGCCCCTCATCCACACTTGGAACCCAGGTATTTCTCCAGAATTTCAGTCTGCCCAGTTGGGAGCATACTTTACACCCCAGGAGGAGCCAGGGCTCTATTTTGACGCCATTGGAGACCAGTACTCCCAATATCTTCACGCGCCGTACACTTCTCAGCAACCGTTGCAGAGCTTAAATCAGGAGCAACAGCTCGAGCTCATGACGAATCTTGAGAAAACGGGGCTGAGAAGCATGGTCTCCACCGCACAATTAGCTCATCCATTTGATCAGCCATACGCGCGTTGACGCACTCAATTCGATGGATTATCTAGGTAATGATTCTGAACAGCATCGCGATGCTTTATTGGGTTCCACACCATACGCCAGCCTCGCATACCACTCAGAGGCCCTGATCTCTTTAGATGACAGCTTGTCCGCCTTGATTGGCCTAGACTTGCTCTTCTGAGAGCGCTACGGACACAGTCATGAAGCGAAGCCATGGGGCCGGTGCTTTTATCATTGTCAGTCGCGATTTCCCTAGGCAAGCCGTAAGTGTCGCGAGCTATCGAAGCGTGGTGCAAAACGAATACGTACCGAAATGGGGATGTACAACGTAATAAAGATCCTCCCACTCATTACCTCACAGTTATTACTTCCCATCTGCAGGTGACTCAGACTTGCCTTTACAGCTTCACTATTGCTTCTCCATTCTCGACCGCAGCACGAGGGCTCGAGACCCGGTTATGTCAGCCGCGAGGCATCAAAAACACAGAGCCTCAAAGCGGGCCTGCTGGTGCAAAGGCGGATCACAATTCAGAAGTATCTGAGGAGCTCACACATATGTGCACACTCCGTCATCACGGTCGACCTTTTCGGCGAGCAAATGTACTCTTACCCATGAAATATACGGCAGTCCTAGCCGTCTGCCACTAGATTTTCGGTTCCCTTGGTTCTCCCAGCTTCCATCTTCGCTGTTCTTGTACCAAATTGGATCGCTCGCTTCTTCTCTGCTGCCGCACCCTTCATTCCTAACCGCCAGGCTAGCAGTCTGAGCAGCAACTTCGCAGGCTCTAGGATAGGATCTTTGGCGTGTAGAAGATGATCCTTGTCTATATGGGACTTTCGAAAACCACATTTCTCCCAGACTGGACGCCGGAGCGCCCAACGCACGAGTGCTTCGTCCAGGTAGGGATACCGAGCCTCTTTACCCCAGTACGAGATCACACGATCATCACGACCAAGGTTCCGCTTGCCGAGCCTGCAAATATCCAATTCGAGCTCTCCAACGAGCCCCTCATAGCCGGCTCGTCTGAATGCTGTCGAATGACGGGTGTATCCCCCAAACATCTCATCTGCCCCAAGTCCGGACAACAAAACACAGGCCGGGGTTGTGTAAGCTCTTGTGGGGCCAGTTTCAGCACCTTGTACGGTACCGGCTCCTCGGGCAGCAAAGTATAGTGCACAGGCTATAGACAGATCCATCTCCGTGTGATGAGGGTAGATCAACGCGGTAATTTCGGAACGGTGGGCCAGCGTCTCGGCGTAGGGGACGTCTATTGACACGAACCGCCATGTCCGTTCCGGGCATACTCTGAGGAGCTCTGCATGTGTGGAATGACCTGTTAAGCGATCGGGACACATCGAGTATGGTGATGGATGAGCGGGAGTTGACTCAGCTGAAGTTTTGCCGGCGGCTTTCACCACTCTAGGATTCTCGAAAGCCACATTCAGGAGATCAATTTCGTGGTCAAAGGGGAGGATGTCATGACAGATACGAGCCAGCAAGGCGCAGTCTAGGCCCCCCGAGAATAGGATTCCAATCCGTGCCGGATTCGTGGCTGCTGAAGATGGTGTCGGTACTCCGTGGACTCGAAGGCCTAATGAACGCTTGAGATGATCGCACAATTCGAATACGGCCGCTGAGTCCAAGCACAGTTCTGGAACGTTCTCAGTCGGAACATCTTTGTTCAATTGAATCAATGGTGAACCCTTTTCAAGCCGTCAGTGGGATCAGATAGGCGGAACTCTGGGAGAGCTTGTACCGATGATAGGGTAAGAATGTCCGTACTTTGCTGAATGGACCATGGGATATGCTCGATCTCGAAAGCCATTTCCCTACCCTCCGGGATGGTACGCCCAGTGAAACATTTCGGAATATTCGAAATGTCAATTGTATAAATACCGTCAGCTTCAACCTCAATCCACGTAGATAGATCGGTATGGCTAGAAGTACTGGAAATGATCAGACAGCCATCTTGTTCCATATGTTTCAGTAGTGAACGCCTCCCTAGAAGATCTCTGCCAAAGAAAACCCGCTCATGACAAGCATCAAAAAACAAGAATGCGAAGGGTCCAGCTATTGAGCCTAAAGCATCGGCGACTTTTCTCAACGAAGCGCCACGAGCTGGGGGTCCTTGGTGACAATCCACCGAAAGTTGAGTAGCCCCGAGTAGTAGGTCAAACACAGCCTGCGCGTCGTTACCACCAAGGCTCTTCCCATCCACTGTCCAAGCCTCGCCATTCCAGCAGAACAAGGAATTGAAGTGGGGGTCCTCTATCGGTTGTTCTGTGAGGCGATCGCCTCGTAACGAGAGTACGGTCGCAGAGACTGTCAGGTACCACGTCGCCTCCTCAACCTTGGAATGGATCTTGCGCTGGACCGTCTGACATGAGTCAGGCCCTCTGCGCTTGAGCAATTGTAAGTCTTTCGGGGACGGGGCAACAAAATGCTTGTTGCTGAGAGAGCAGAAGATGCCGCACATGACACAACTCGCGTGGATTCCACCGCGAGCGCCAGGATACCTTGCGATTCACCAAAGCCGAACGTCACGAAAACACATACAATAGTTAGGTTGGGCTAGGCTTCAAGATCTATTTAAAGTTCTCGCGGCTAATTTATAGCGCTAGAGATTGCTCAGGCTTCCTTATCTCCGTTTAAAGCCCCAGTGAGCTCTGAAACACAGACCACCTGAATGCCCGGCTTCATGACAGCGCTCATCTGTGCTGTTGAAAACCGTAATCTCGTTTCAATGCTCGCAATGCTCTTTTCATGACATGCTCATGAGTGGCGGCCAAATACCCAAATGCTTACAAATCTATGTCTTCCCCAGGCGACACACTTTCCTTGAAGGCTTCCGAATCACAGAGCCGAACGCTTGGCGGTGGTGACCATGGAGCTGGGAATGGCAGGACCTTCGCAAATGTTAGCGCTCCGGAAAGGTCGCGCCTAGATCTTGACGACCTTGGTCAGGAGCTTCCTACAGTCTCGAGCGGCCATATGCAAGAGGGATACGACAGCGACATTACATACGCAGAGCACAGCCATGAGGAACAGGGAACCAGCGTGCAAGATGGTCCTACCGAAGTTCAGGGAAATGCCCAAGCTATGTCCTTGTTAAAAAGGCCTGATACTAACCCAAAGCCTGGGAACGACGAATTTACCCTCAGTCATCAGACAACGAGTGGCCTCTGTATCCCTAACTATCCGGACTCTAGGATGATTGAATATCTAGACCCGACACCGAAGACTCCCCGCTTTTCTCGATCTTCAACTCCTGAGCCTGGTGACGGACCTTCTCCATTACGTGAAACACCAAATACCAACAATGCAAATACACGGTTGACAGCTGCTGAATTAGATGGAGCAGAGTCTGGCAAGCATGATACAGAACTAGAGCAGGATACTAGTCAAGGGGAAGAAGACTCCAAATCGGAGATTCAGAGTATATTGGACCAGTTCGGCAATGATGGAAGTGGTCCAGACGAAGACAAGGTCATGTCACCAAGAAAGGAGATCGCGAGTCCAATTCTACAAGCACCAGTCCAATACCCACCTCGCAAATCCTCGCTCGAACCTGTTGGACCTGCTAGTCCTAGCCCTACAAGATCTACTCAAATACCTGGGTCCGTATCATCATACAGGGGCGATATGGCTCAGCTGCAACAGAGTCAGAACGTGGACTCGCCCAATCGGACGCCCTCAATTCGCAGTCCAGAATCCCCCCAATCAACGCGGATGAGCGTCGCAGATGCCAATGTTCCTCCATCTCCACAATCGACCCTTTCGTTACCTAAATCTATGCCACCAGAGCCAGATGCTGAGCCCGACTTGCCTTTTGACTTTCATAGATTTCTCGAGCAGCTTCGTCACCGCACTGCTGACCCTGTGGCGAAATTTCTTCGATCGTTCTTAGTAGAGTTTGGGAAAAAGCAATGGATGGTGCATGAGCAAGTGAAGATCATCAGTGACTTTCTTGCTTTCATTACCAATAAGATGGCACAATGTGAAGTTTGGCGCGGCGTGTCCGAGGCGGAGTTCGACAACGCAAAGGAAGGCATGGAGAAGCTTGTCATGAACAGACTCTATACTCAGACTTTCTCGCCGGCCATACCGCCACCAGCTCCTCTACAAGAGATCAAAGGTAAGAAAAAGGATCTTGAGAAAGTGCTAGGCCCAGCAAGGAAAGGTCAGCACCAAGAAGATATTGAACGTGATGATGTTCTAGGACAGAAGGTACGCATATACGGATGGGTACAAGAAGAACATCTCGACATACAGCCCGTTGGTGAGGGTGGAAGGCGTTTTCTTCATTTGGCCCAACAAGGTATGCGGCATTTCCGACTTTCAGTCCGCTAGACTAACGGTCTTGAAGAGATTTTGAAGATAAAGACATATCGGGCGCCACGTGACAAGATCATCTGCGTCTTGAATTGCTGCAAAGTTATTTTCGGTAATTTTGTATCCTGACTGATGTCTTGACTTAGCTGATCAAGCAGATAGGGCTCCTACGAAACTCCAAATCCTCGGATACTTCAGCTGATTCTTTTATACCACTTTTGATATACGTAGTGTTACGAGCGAACCCCGAGCATTTGGTATCGAACGTCCAACACATATTGAGATTTCGCAGCCAGGAAAAGCTTGGTGGAGAAGCAGGATATTACCTTTCTTCCTTGGTTAGTCACTGTCGAAATGCACATGTGGCAAATATGATATGATGAACTACGACTAAGTCAGGACACAGATGGGTGCAATACAATTTATCGAGAATCTTGACAGAACCTCGTTAACGATATCCGATGAAGACTTCGAAAGAAATGTAGAAGCTGCAGTTTCCGTGATAGCTGAGAAGCATAGAGAACCGCCGCCCCCTGCACAACCGCCACGTGCCACTCACGTCTCCGAAAAGTCTGGGCTGAGCGAGCCGGAGATAGCGCCACGCAACTCTACTGAAGTGGAATATGCTCCTTCACGGAGATCAACGTCATTTCTGAACTCCAAGGAGCAGTGCGGAAGTCTTGATGGTTCCGAGGAAAGCTCTGCAGTCAACGGCCTCCTGCGTACAATTCAGAAACCGCTATCGAGTATTGGCCGTATGTTCTCCGACGATCAGCTAACAACGCAGCGGCCCGGAAGTCGACCTGGGCAAGGACCTACACTACAGCCTGAGCCGCCTCGTCGACTTTCACCTGCGGTATTCCAGCCGCCTAGGGATAGTGGCGAATTCCGTAGATCTCAAGATGATCCTCGGCACAATAGCACTACCGAGCAGAGCCAAATGCACAGATTGAATGCAGAAGACGCCGCCGCCCTTCAGGCAAGCGCAGAAGCTGCCGAAGCGCAGCGCATACAGAGAAACGAGCACAAGGACATTGTGGAGTAGGTACAAAGTATGCGGCTAAAATCAATGCTAACTAGAGGTCCTCAGAACCCTCGCTGGCATGTTCCCTGATCTGGATCGAGATATCATTGACGATGTCGTGCGTGTAAAGCAGGGCAGGTGAGATCAAGACTCCTTGGCAAAGCTTCCTGGAGTATTGCCCTGCTAATCACTCAATGATTAGGGTGGGCCTCGCAGTAGACGCATGCTTAGCGCTGAGTTCATGAAGCGCAATCTCTGATCACGTCCATTTGTCAATTTGCCCTTCTCTCAGTAAGGGTACCTCCTTCGTAGCCCCGTCAGCGATAGCTACCTCATCCTCTGGGGAGAATCGTCCGATTGCCTGCGTGCGCAAAACATGAGGCGCTAAGGCGTCTGCCGTATGCTCCACAGAAGGACAAGCCCATCCGAGCAGATCTGTACTTGTGCGGTAGGCGGTGGTGTGTAGGGTTAACAAGGCATCGAAGAAAGCTGCAAGCGATTCGGCTCTCGGACCATCAAACATACTATTGCTATAACAGCCCGCTCTGTCCTTAGACTGCGGCAGGTAATGGTGAACCCCTTTAGCAAGAGGACTTGGAGATATTCATCACCCAATATGGAAACCGGGTGTACTGCACCAATATTTGGTGTGGCATCAATCACGAGGTCAGACCATGAAATGACGTTGGTTGAGGACGATCTACAGCCGAGCATTGTTCGCAGCTCGCATCAGCCTGGTTCTTGCGAAGCTGGTTGTTAAGACCTATCAAAGCATCAATCCGGGCACACAGGTGCGCCTGCCTGTAAGTGGGAGTTCTTCTCTGGTCATGTCCGTTTCGTATGGCCCATTGTCCACTGACACTGGCTGTTGTTTTGCTTGAAAACCTGTGTTTAAAATCTCGACTCGATGCACCAGTACTCCCACAATTTCGAATGTTCGCCGGCAGATACTAGCAGTATCAGCTTGTTGGCTCTCCGTTCCGAATGGGATCACTGGACAAAGGTTGCTTGCTAGCGACTCAAGGCGATAATTGTTGTCTACCTTTAGATTGATTCGTCGAAACATCAATCGGTCGGATGACATGCCGCGCTCGCTAGCGCCGGTTTCTGAGATCTGATCCGGGCCCTCGGTAAAGCCCAAGCAGATTGCCGCTTCCCGCCAAGCTACGATTCGAGTGTCGACATCATCTTCGGTCATCTTTGCCATTCGGATTTTGCACATTCTCTATGCACTAGGGAGTAAACCTCGAATGCGTTATGGCCGTCTCTCCGTCTCCGGAACGGCCACGGATCCTGCACGCTTTATCTACTTATCATCATTATATATACATCGTCACTTCACTTATAATATTCGCCCTTCCCGTTTCAAAGCTGTGTGTGCATCAACTATTCGTGAGCCTGCACTTCCTACGCGCCTTCCTCTATTATACTCCTTGTCATGGCGGAACTTCTTCGCGATACCGTTTTCGGCCATTGCGTTCGGTTTGCTACCAAGTCCAAGTACTTTCAGTTCGCTGAAGAGAAGGATCCCTCGTTACGGAAACAATATTTGCACGAAGAGAAGACTGGTCATATGGCACAGCATGGCCAGCCCCGGGGAGAAACTTCAAGTTCGGACGATGAGAGGCTCAAAGAGTCCCAGCCGTCTTCGCAAGACTCATCGCCGACGCGTTTGCAGAATGTTCGCACAGCCAACACGATTGGCCAAAAGGTGGACCAGGATAAAAGGCCGAGACGTCAATGTTGTCGAATGGTTTGGGGACAACGATCCGGAGAACCCGATGAATTGGTCGCTGCTCAAGAAAGTCTTTGTCACCTTCGAAATCTGTTTCCTCACCTTCTCGGTCTACATTGGCAGCGCAATCTATGCCGCCGGTATAGAGAGCGTTATGATGGATTTTCATATCAGCCAAGTCGCGGCAACGCTTGGCCTTACACTCTTCGTGGCTGGTTATGGTCTAGGGCCAATGATCTGGGCTCCAATGAGCGAGATACCTCAGATCGGCAGGAATCCAGTCTACATTGGCACATTGTTCGTCTTCGTTATCTTCCAGGTTCCGACGGCCCTGGCACGCAACTTCGGCATGCTCCTTGCCTTTCGATTCCTCACTGGCTTCATCGGCTCCCCGGTTTTGGCGACTGGTGGTGCGAGTATAGCAGACATGTACAAACCCTCGAAGCGTGCTTACGGTATAGGGATTTGGGGCATTGCCGCTGTTTGCGGACCAGTTCTGGGTCCGTTGGTCGGTGGCTTCGCCGCAGAGGCTAAAGGCTGGCAATGGACGATATGGGAGCTCATGTGGCTTTCGGGACTTTGCCTGGTGTTTTTGATCTTCTTCCTGCCAGAGACTTCAAGCACGAACATCCTGTACCGACGCGCGAAGAGGCTGAGGAAGATTACGGGTAGAGACAACCTCAAAACAGAAGGCGAGATCATTGGCGAATCGATGGGGCCGAAAGACGTGAGATCCCCAAGCTAATTGTACAGATACAAGAGACAAACACTTCATGCTGATCGAATCTAGGTTGTAATAATGGCAATGGTCCGGCCAATAACGCTTAACTTCCTTGAACCGATGGTTTTCCTTCTCAACCTCTATATAGCACTCATCTACGGTCTACTCTACATCTGGTTCGAATCCTTCCCGATCGTCTTCACTGGCATCTACCATTTCAGCCTGGGGAAAGACGGCCTTGCCTTCGTCGGCATCCTCGTCGGGGCCTTTCTAGTCATGTATGTATCATAGCCGTACCTTACTCCCGAAGTGTTTCCAATCGCTAATACCTCATATAGACCACCCTTCTTCTGGTACCTTCACCGCTACACCGAACCGCAATTGAACGACAACGGTGAACTCAAACCCGAGAAACGCCTACCCCCAGCCTTCGTCGGCGCCTTCTGTATTCCCATCTGCCTCTTCTGGTTCGGTTGGTCGGCGCGCCCCGACGTCCACTGGATCATGCCTATCATCGGTTCCGCGTGGTTCAGCGTTGGGACATTCCTCCTATTCAACAGCGTGCTCAATTATCTGCCCGATGCGTACCCGGAGTACGCAGCCAGCGTGCTGGCGGGCAACGACTTCATGAGAAGCTCGTTTGGCGCTGGGTTTCCGTTGTTCGCGACGGCGATGTACAAGAACCTGGGAGTCGACTGGGCGAGCACGACGCTGGCATTCCTCTCGATTGCGTTCATTCCAATTCCGTTCGTACTTTATAAGGTGAGTCAGCTTCTGGTCTCGGGGCGAAATTGCGGGTGTGTGGCCTTGCTGACGGTTGTGATAGTATGGGGAGCGGTTACGGAGAATGAGTAGATATGCAAGGAAAGATTTCTGAGCGATGATGCATGAAGGACTTTTATGTACAAATGAAGAGAGCACTGTCTGGATATCCGATAGATCGAGCGATGCTATGCTAGCGGCGTCACGCATTTCCGGAGGAAGCGCGCATTGCAATCAGCGACGGCCAGAACGATTTCGTTCGCAGGAATGGCTGAAATAGAAACTAGATTCGAACGAGAGTACTTCTCAGATAAGCACGTGTAGAGAATTAATACCCTTCAACATCTTTTCAGAACGATGATCAGAATTGTTATACCTATTAGCCGGTAGGAGCTGGAGTAGTCTCTCAGCATTGTAGAATTGAAACAATTTTGATAAGATCCTTGTGACCGTGTACGGATATAGCTCCTACAACCGCTGGGAGAGAGCTCGTCGCCCTCTTTTCTTTTGCAGTATCTCGAACCAATCGCCCACTTGTTTGATTGAGAGATTATCTACAGCCAAAGAGGCAAAGCGGTAAAGAGTAACACTTGTCCAAATCAAACACAAGGCAGGAACCCGAGAGGAATGAAGAAAGAGGTGGAGCTGTGAAGGGTACAATACGCATTCTTGGTGCCAGCGCATGATACATGAAAGGAACGGTGATTTGGGGAGTCACCAGCGAACCGGACATGGTCTTGAGATGGACGCTTCCTCACCAAGAACCATTCTTCGAATCTGACCAACGTGACCATCGGCCGACAGCCTATTCGCAATTCTCACGCATAAGCTGTCTGTTGTGACTCTCCTCGACCTCGTGGAAACGGATCCTGATGTAGGACAGCGGCTGCAAATGTCGACTAGAGGCCGTAGAGTTCCACCAGATGACCCCAAACATGGAAGTCAGTAAGTAGAGCCAAATATGTATAGGTCCCTCGAAACGCCAGATCCCCGAGACATCATGCGGAAATTCGACGTCCTCTACGCTATGCATGTGCCCTGAAAACCCGCCCCCATCTAATGTCTATATGCTACAAAATTGCATTACCATTTGACGTATCATCCTCCCTTCCGGACCATTATCATGGAATATCTGCACTCATCTTAGCCTACTGCGTGCGGCAAAAACAACGGGGCCAAGACTCACAGAAAGATACTTCCGACAGCGAGTGATATGCCGAACATGCTCCTGTCCGTAATTCGCTGGCCAGCCTTTATCCAGCCTAGTACGATAATCGAGCAAGTCTTGAAATGCCCGGCAACTGTGCTGCTCACCGGTCCAGCCCCCATCGTAACGTAGAATTGCGAGATGTTGATCAACACGGCGCATATAGCGCTCAGACAGATCATGGTTCCTATGCCAGCGGGTCTTGGCATGTCTGTCGGTATAGAGTCGGTCCAGGGCACGAAGCACAGAAGCAACAGACCGCCGATGGGCGCTTGATTGTAGAGCAGCTGGAAAGCATTGATCTCGAGTCTTCTCTGGTAGGCGGCGATCCACACCAGGTAAACAGCGCTGACCAGGACACCCCCAAAAGCGAGGACCACCCCGAGGACGTCAGTAGAATGCGGTTCTGCAGAGGCAGTCGACGATTTGGGCTCGAAACAGCTGGTGATTGCCACGCCCAGACACATCGGTATTAGGATCGCTACGGCGGCTTTGGGTATCTTCATCTTGTAGAAGAGGAAGTTGATGGCGGCGACCGCGGGGGTCAGCAATATTCTGGCGATCTGATAGAACGTGATGGACGAGAAGGTGAGAGAAAGGTTCAGGCAGAGAATATTGAGACACATCATGATAGCAAGGGGCAGCATGGTTTTCGTGCGGACGCGCTGCGGAGTAAAAAGGGCGATGGGAGGTCGTGAGAGGATGTAGAGGGTCAGGTAGGTGAGAAGGAAGTGGAACGAGGCAAATGAGAATTGACATTGCCGGAACGCTGGACTGGAGAAGATGGCTTTGTTGGTGAAGACCTACACAATGAGGGAGGGTTAGCTGAGTCGCGTGATAAGCATCTGGGAGAGCAATCTGGGTTCTGGAGAGAGCCTCACGATGCCGATTGTGGCCAGTGTATTGACCACCATCCATACGACTAATTTCAGTCTGCTGTTACTTGTCGCAACTTGCGCGCCCAGAGCTTCGGACTTGTTCTTCTCAAGATCCACGTATCCCATTTTCTCCTCGTCCTGATCCAACAGGGTACTGGTCGAGCTTCGAACATCTTCCTTCTCCTCTGCCGTCTCGGTGGTGTCACTCATGTCTTGCCCGTTCCGAACGCAGGACATTCTGCAACAGTCAGATGGACTTCGCAGCACGAACAGGGAAGGAAGCCGGCATGTAATGGTGGCGCATGGAGAGTCGCTTCATCATGGTTTCGTGAGGGTTGATCGACTTACCAGCAACATGGTGTCCCGACATGCGAGGAACGGCGCGAACTGGGCGCGGATTTGCGGCCAAGGCGGAGAATTCCTGAGCCTCGTATGGACTACTTTATGTGCTTGACAACAAATGATGTGGGAGTGCCCTGGGCAAAGAATGGAGTTTCAATGGCACTGAAAGCTGCCCCCGTGCTCAGCCATGACTCGGCAAGGCTTTCCACGACATCATAGCTTCACAGCTCTATGATGGAGCAGTCGCTGGCGCAATGGAATGGTATACGTTATACATGTAGTTCTTGCTACTTCTAGCCATCCTCAGTTTGGACGAAGCCTCCGCATGTTCTTTCGTCATGTGCAAAGTGCACTTCCTACCAGTCGTTGAACGATCAATTGCTGCACATCAACCAGCATTCTTTCGTGCCAACTGCACCCTTCATAGTGGAGAACTGATGTCATCCAAGCATGTCTACTCATTCCCGGCATCATACTAAGCCAAGTGAAACCTTCTTCGGCTGCACCAGCTGTTCGATAAGAGTTCGGGTATCGAGGGACTGCCCCTTGTCATACCCCTCTGTTCCCAATGCTCGCAGATCGAGTGCAAGGAAATTGCGAGCTGTCTCCTCCTGTTTAATTTCAGTATATTGCTCTGTGTCAGAAGAGCTAAGAGAAACGCTGACGGCAGTCTCCAGATCCGCTTCCTCCTTCTCCGAAATTGTGGCGCAGGCAGCTACTAGGTCTTCTCCTCTAGCACTCAGTAACACGAGCTCGTCTGCTCGGTCTACAATGGCTTGATCAACGCCATTGAGTGCCGCACAGCTGAGCAGCATTTTCAGCAATGCGTCAAACTTCGGATGTTGAACTTACAAGCTGCCAAAGCTGCTGCAACTTCTACCGATCTGGAAGCTGCATAAACAGTCAGCAAGGTCATACTACAAGAGCAACTTTCTTACTTGTAAAGGTAGGTAATTTGGTTCTCCATCCCTGGCGCGTCCCCGTCAATCCGTACTTCCATACGTCCATATTGGAGACCAAAACGAGGCTGGAGGAAGCCGTTCTCGAAAACCTCGTGGAAGTGCGTAGCTCCGAGTACTTTCGGCGTTCCGTCTCCCAACTCGAGGAAATGCTCAAAGACACCACAAGCCAAGCCCGCGCCGTCTGCTGCAAGGTGAGTGATGGGTCGCTCAGCTTGGAATTCACGCACCCGTTGATTCCGTTCCCTTGCCGAACTCGTCAATAATCACAAGGCTGCGGTGAGTTGCTAGCGTCATAGCAAGAGCGACCTGTTGGAGGTCTATCATAAACGCACTCTGGGTTCTCGATACCGTCTCTCGCGTAGCAATGCGCGTCAATATCTTGTCAGTCAGGCCAATGATCGCCGCATCAGCCGGGACGAAGCACCCAATGTGGGCCATGTAGACAATGATGGCAACCTGCTTGAGATACACGCTCTTGCCAGAGTAATTGGGTCCAGTCAATATCAGCATACTTGGATCATCGGGAGGGTCCGGAGTAGCAGTCCTCTGAGAAGGGTCTAGTAGTACACCGCTTGTTGCTTCGCCTAGTATTGTTGCGTCGTTACCAGCGCCGCCCTTAATCGCGGTATCATTGGCGACGTATGAAGGTACCGTAAGCTCTTGCAGTGGATGCCTTTAATTTCTTAGCATCCTCAGCTGAACCAATCGGAGAGCAACTTACCGGCCGCCTTTGATGCGGATAATGTTCCGAGTTGTCAGACGAGGTCTCGAGAGTTTGTAGTTCTTGGCACCTTGCGCGAGGGCAAGAAGACTTTCACTTTGTCAGTCATTACGAACTCGGTGGCTCGGAGCACCGACCTATCCAGCTCGCCGCAAATATCGGACGCAGTATTGAGCATCTCCTCGTACTTCAGCACGTTCTGGCTCAACTCGTAAAAAATCTCGATTTCCTTGTCTGTATCGGGTCAGCCGTGAGTGACGCTGTCCTAGCGACATAAAGCTACGGGCATACCGCATATGATGGCGTACATATCCCCAAGTGTCTCATCCAATTCTCTCATTCGAAAGTCCTTGTAGTAGACTCTTGAGCCTGTGGAAAAGATGCGATCCCATTGCCGATCTTCAACAGCACCACCTTCATAGTTTACCCTTCCAGTGTGAGGATTTATTGGCATAGAGATGAGGAACCCAATCTGTGGAAAGAATATCACGTTCAAGTCAAGACTGTATTCTGGTGGCACGTCGGCAGCGATGGTTCGGGAGGTTTTGTTGAGCAGATCTTCGATGCCATCGTAGGTTCGTTTCATGGTGTCTAATTCGGCGTCGACGCCAGCATTGACTACTGTCCGATGCATCTCGGCTGACGATGGAAAATCAACCTTGAGACAGTGGTCAGGCAGCAGGTCAAGGTCATTTTGTGACGTGTAACAAAGGGCTCTTGATTTAGACATACGATCTGGCTGATGTTTGCACCAATGTTCGCAAGCTGGCGATTGACGAAGTGTTCCAGTACCTATGCCTTCGATTAGCCTATGTTCCGTCACAATAGTGACGCGCCCACTTTGGCTCTGATAACAAGTCTATCTGCGCCGGCGAGTTCGGTCATTGCGTCCCGGATCTGCATTGTGTGGAATGCAAACTGTCATACAGTCAGATTGAACCGCTATGAAACGACATATGAATTTCCGTACTGAGCGTAGGGTCGACCAAATACCGTTTTTGATCCCACCGCCTTTGCTGAGCCCGCTGCTGACGCCCTTCTTGAGATTGATCATCACGGCCCTCATGTTCTTGACTTGACCCAAGTTCTTAGTAATGTTCATCAGAGGACCGTGGTTGTCCGGCCTCAAAAAAACAGCGGCTGTATCTAGTCTTTCGTTGATCACAGCTGAGTCGGTACTCGGTCTTAAGAAGTATTGGCGCAGAAGCTGCTTTCCTTGTGGGGTCCGCGCCAAGTGATGGAAAAGGCCATATACCGATAGACCCTCTTTCGATCCTGATGAGGATCTTGTGGGGCCTTGATTATGTGAGTGTGGATGAGATTCCGATTGTAGTATTTGAAGGGAGGAAAGTGTGTCTGCGTTGACGAACCTAGTATGGACGTCATTCGAAGCCTGTTTCCCGACTAGGGGCCTGCCTACATGGTTTCATTGAGGCTGAACGATTCTATTGTCAAGATTCGAAATGCCAGATTAGCATCTGCGTCGCCCGGGAGATACTCCACAGCTTTTCTTCGCGACAAATAGGACAGTACCGCGCACGCACATCCGACTGATAAGCGGCTTTCAAGATCCACTCGCCCTGAAAGCCGAAGGAACTTTCCTTGCCGTCCCGTGAACCCGGCTTGGTACCTCTCGTCGTATCCTTCATAGTTGTCGGCATTTCCGGGCGTAATGAAGGTAGGGTGGCCGTCATCAGAGGGAAGGTGGACGTTAATGAGCTTGTTCTTGCCCGCTTCGTAATTGAACTCCGAGGAAGGGCGCAATTCCATGATGTACGGCGTACGAAACTCAGGAACTAAGACATACAATGATCAGCCGCTTAAGTCGAATACAGCATAGAGCTACGCACCGTCACCGTTGACCGATCCCCGCCTTCGACCTTCTGGATCCAGATGCGTATTGACACCTTCGTCTACCCTCATAGAAAGCAGCACAACTGTAGGCTCGATGCGGAGCTTCACTATGGCCATGAAATAAATAACATCTCCTCGTTGCACGGATTGGTCCACGTACGTAGGTCGATTACCTCGAGGCCTGCAGCCTTGATGTCGGCCATCAGGTACAGGGTCTCTTTCGCTGCAGCATAGTAGCAACACCCAATTGTGCCTCTATCTCTCATGTCGACAGCCATGACTACCTCTTGATTGGAGTCATCCTCACCATTTCCGTCGGCGTCGGCGTGACGCTCTGATGCATCATCAATGTCGGACCGTAGGACCGAGGCTGCGCGGACGGACCTGGCTATAGAGCCTTCACGGTAGTCTTGAGGGACCAGACTGACACGTTGTTCGGCGTTTCGACCGGAGGGTTGCATGGGCGAGGAGCGAGCCACTGATGACGAACGGTGCCGGCTACTGGAGGTGACTGGCGGCGTCTCGATTGACGAGCGCCGACGCCGCTTGGCGGGAAGCTTGAATGCCATTGTTTCTCTATCTGACAGCTCTAAACCACGAAGAAAGAATGGGAGAAGACGATATTGCTGATGCTCTGGTACGATGCCAAGCGGGGGTTTAAGCGAGGGAAAGGCTACTTTATCAGAGATCCTCATGAGCAGAAAGATTACGATCAGCTAGTTCTCACCAGTAGAGTCTCTGCCAGAGGCAGGGGTGGGAGAAGACTGGTGGATTACTCTTTGTCGAAGGCATACTGTAGCTTTGAAGCCGTGATAGCTGAGGACGCAATGGAGCAGTTTCGCGCAGGCCGTAAAATCCATTTTGGGAAAACGTATTGATGTACACAGGGGACTCAATGTTCTAGAAGAGTAGCGATTACCTACTTTACATTGCTAAGCCCAACGCCTCGATGCAAACATGTTACCATTCGCTATACAACAAGACCACGATGTTTTTACAATGCGGTATCACTCCGGCCACCAGGCACTACGTCCAAATGGTCGCCGGAGCCGCCAATCACCACTTCTGCCGACTCTCCGCTTCGATGGTCTCCCCTAATTATTTGGTTCGCCAGTCCATTCCCGATCTCTTTGCTGATCAGTCTGTTCAAAGGCCGCGCTCCATATCTCGGATCGTAGCCTTGGTCGCACAGCCAGTCTTTTACTTCCGAGCTTACAGTTAGGGCGATACGGCGATCATCCAACCTCGCCTGAAGTTCGGTCAAACGAATGTCAACTATATCCCTCAAAGCTGACTTGGATAGACGCTGGAATACGATGAACTCGTCGATCCGGTTGAGAAATTCTGGAGCGAAAGACGCCCTTATTGTGTCCATAACGGCCTCCTTGACTTCAGGCTTGATAGCATCGCCGGCATCGCCAGCGGTGGAATTCTGCGTATCTGGGCGAACAAGCAGCTCAGCGCCAAGATTGGAAGTGAGTACGATAATCGTATTGCGGAAATCAACTCTCTGGCCGTGCGAATCAGTCAAGAACCCTTCGTCAAGAACCTGAAGCAGCAACGCCGAGATATCTCTATGGGCCTTCTCGAACTCATCAAACAGTACAATACTATAGGGTTTCCTCCTGACGCTTTCGGTAAGCTGGCCCGCATCATCATATCCCACGTAGCCCGCGGGCGACCCAATCAATCGTGAAATCGTGTGCCTTTCCTGAAATTCTGACATATCGAATCGGATCATGGCAGATTCGGTAGAGAAGAGGAAAGATGCAAGCTTTTTACAGAGCTCTGTCTTCCCTACACCGGTCGGGCCGGCAAAGAAGAAGCAAGCAAGTGGGCGATTGTCTCTGGATATGCCTGCACGTTGCATTCGTACAGCATTGGCGACCGACGTGAGGGCCTCATCTTGGCCTCGAATCGATTGGCGAAGCGAGTCTTCCATATGGACCAACTTTTCAACCTCCCCTGATGATAACTTGTCAAGCGGTATTCCTGTTATACGTGAGACCACGGAGGCAATGTTATCTGCAGTGACAGTGTCGTGTATCAGCCCGCTGACGCTGTTTGTGGAGCCCTCTTGTGGCAAGCGTTTCTGTATCGAAGGGATGATTGCATATTGCAGTTCACTGGCTCTGCCGAAATTCCCTTCTCGTTGAGCCTCTTCGAGCTCGATTCGGGCACTGTCAAGGTCTTCTTGAGCAGTCTTAATAGCTTGTAGATCCAATTTCTCTTTATCCCATATCTCTGTAAGTCTGGCAGCTTCCTGCTGGAGCTTTACCAAGGATTCTCCAAGTCGCTGCCTACGCTCCTTGCTGCTTATGTCAGTCTCTTTTCGCAGAGACTCCAGTTCAATTTGAATTGTCATGATCTGACGATCCAGCTCTTGAATCGCGTCTGGCTTGCTTTCTTGCTGCAATCGTTGGGCAGAGGCAGCCTCATCGACGAGATCGATTGCTTTGTCCGGGAGAAACCTATCAGCAATATATCGATTTGACATGCTGGCGGCTGCGACTAAGGCGTTGTCTGAGATGCGGACGCCGTGATGAAGCTCATAACGATCCTTAATGCCGCGTAGGATTGATATAGTCTCTGAAACAGATGGCTCCGCCACTTGGATTGGCTGGAAGCGCCGGGCGAGCGCTGCGTCTTTCTCAATCAGCCTGTACTCATTCAATGTAGTCGCTCCAACGGCTTGTAATTCTCCTCTGGCCAGCTGAGGCTTCAAAATGTTGGAGGCGTCCATGCTGCCTTCCGCTTTACCGAGGTTTAACAGTACATGTAGCTCATCTATGAACAGTATGATACCGCCATGGGCGTCCTCCACCTCTTTCAATACTGATTTGAGACGCTCTTCGAAATCACCCCTATATTTTGCTCCTGCAATGAGCTGGCCGAGGTCAAGGGCTACCACACGCTTGTTCTTGATGCTCTCCGGTACGTCTCCCCTAATGATACGCTGTGCCAGGCCTTCTATGCATGCATTTTGACCGCATATTTACTGATGCCATTGTATTGAATGCATAGAGTAGGAGGCGTTGAGATTGCCAATAAATGCCTGGACCAAAAACTCCAGTGATTATTCATGCGAGCCGAATGTAGTCCCAATGCCGACTACTGAAAGTGAATATTTTGAAAGTGAATATTTTCATGGACGATCACCCATGTGATGCACCTTTTCAAATTTCACCTTTCGCAGCCCCCACCCCAATATCTTCACCTTTTTTCCTCTGTACTTGTTCTTTTCATCATCATCAAGGAAAGATCAGCTTTACGCTACACGCGTTGAATTGTTTGCCGCTGTCAACATCGGGGTCACGCAAAGATGGCTCCAACAAGCACCCAACACCCGTCGAGCTCACTGCCTGTCACTAACGCTCGAGAACTGGATGACGAAGTGGCACAGCCGCTCAGTCAAAAGGAAAAGACCGCCATAGAAAGCGCTTCTGCCTCGTTAATGTGCAAGGTCAACGTCCGCTTGGCTGATATGACTATTGAATGGGCGGATCGATCGAACCGAGTACCCAGCCAGAAGCACATCGAACGACTGAAAGTATCTTTTGCGACCTCTGGTGTGCTCTCCAAAACGCTGGAGAACAGGATACTACTTGGTGTTACGCAAGCCGAGATAAACCGTTCCTTTAGAAGAGACGACATAAACTCACTGACGTGGCGAGCCGATTACCTACCGAATGAGGACAGCAACATGGAATTCGTGACGATCGATTGGCCTTCCACCTCTCCCAAATTCCTCGTTCTTAGCGGGCAGCACCGAAAGATAGCCCTTGAACAATATGTTGCAGAAAATCATCTTACGCAGGAGCAGGCCTGCTGGGCGTGCAACATCTACAACCTCGACACACTACCTCATGCGCTTCTAGTCAACCTCGCTGGGAATCGCAACACAGTGAACAAAGTGGCGAGCTCCGGAGAAATCTTCCGTGATATGGCGGCGGTGGTCTCTTCCCTGGCAAACAGCGATACTTTTATCGCCCAACCTCACTACAAGAGAATTCCTACAGTTCAGGAATTCCTGAGTGTCCCCAAACAAGGACAGAAGAGCAAGCTTAGAAATGTCTTTGTGGAGAATCTAGATGTTTGCGCGTCTAGCAACGGGGAAACTCTCGACAAGATGATCACCATTCTGGCCAGCCCCCTGCGTGATTCCATCATTACATGGGTCAGATTTGGCGTCGGCCTCGAGCAATTCCAGGTTCACGGCGTCCATGAGATAGTGATGTCTCAATGATACAGCCATTGGGTAGATTGGTTCGGGCGCCACAACCGCTTCTACAAGAAGATTATGGGAACAACGCCAGCACGATATTTTGACATGGATCTTCAAAACGAACTCAGTAACATGCAGCCACGAAATGAGGCTAGTATCAACAGCCTCTTCTGGCCAGACAAAGGGGCCGAGTGTTCGGTATGCCCACTGCAGGGCCAAAAGCGCAACATGCACATTCTTCCATTCGTGTCGGACGACGAATATCTGGCGATATATATCGCACTGTTGGAACCCGATAATCTACGAATGGGGCTTATGTCCAAGCGCGACTTTGGGAATTTCATCAAGTATGAGGTCAGCGCCATCCGGAGTGTGATTCCGCAAATCGTTCGATGGCTTCTGCCCTCGGGTGACTCGATTGAGGAGAAGAATGAGAAGAAGGCATCGGGCGGGAGATTTGCACCTAAGAAAGACTTCAAAGAGATTATAGCGTCCGGGTATTTCGAGGCCCGTAGTATCAGTAATCCAGAAGCGGCAGCAGCCAACATGCTATCCCTTGTCGCCGCAATTATATCTCGGTATGTCACGTCGTTCTCGCCGAAAACCAAAGCACATCTGGACAGCTACCCCACTGTGCAAACCACCAATCCTACTACCAACAAGCAAACCAAGATTACGGTAGAGGGCTACATGCAGCGCTTTCGTCGATACTACGCGTGGTTTCACCTGGCTAAAGCCGTTGCCAACTACACAGGGTTCCACCTGGAGGAAGACTTCATGCGACCGTTCAACCATCCTGAGTATACGGTATGTTGCCCGGATCTATACGTGACCGTCGCATCGTTGGAATATAGCTGACGAGATGCTAGTGTTTCGTGCGAGAAGACACGTCTATACCGGAGGACATCATAGAAGGGCGGATATCACTCCAACGACACCCAGAAGTCTCGTCAAACCCGATGCTCAACTCGAAGGAAGGTCGTACTGTGCTCGAGGAAATTCGCGGGGATATCCGAAAGGCTGTCGTCACTCGAGTCAGCGAGTTTCTCACTCGCCGAGTCGAAATGGAGAGTGCTCATCTCGACCTATCGATTGATGACCGCGATCTTGCCCTCCGGGACCAGGCCAATTTTAAGAAGCTGGCCGCTCGCTACGAGCAATTTGGGCTGTCGGTTGAAGCGCCTGTTTCCTGGATCATCGAGGAACTTTCGGCGGCGGACAAAGCCGTCATCGAAAGCTTTCCACCGCCAGTCATGCACGGGCGAGTAAGGGGCCACCGAGGGATGGATGGTTGCGATGAATGGGAAATGGACTCGTCTCTTAGGGAGATGATGAACTCCCTTGAGATGTAATGAAATTTGAGCATGGCGTGATTGGTCCGTGAAGTTCAGCTCAAAGTAGCAAGTGAATGAAATCACCATAGACCAACCATTATTGCCTTGCCTCACCATCCTCGCCTTTTATCAAACACATCATCGTCATGGCATCCCAAACCCCAGAAGTTCCAACTGAATTCCGCTGCTTTATTTGCAGTGACTGGATCAGCCAGCCAGTGATGGTTGTGTGCGGCGATGTTTTCTGCTATACTTGCCTAAAACGCTTTTACACCCTCCAGTGCCACGCTGGAACACCACCCCATTGCGTGGTATGTCGTACGGCCATTGAGACAGAACCTCTACGCATTAAGAAGGTATGAATGCCCCTTATCTCTTCTATTCCTTCTCTCCTCATAACGATACGATCGCTGAATACCTACCTATCTTAAGATACAACAAATAGTAGAGGCCGTCATTGCATATACCATACCCGGGCCGGCCAGAAAGGAACAGACCGAACGATTTGCGAGCGACAAGGCGAAGTTAGAGGATGACCTCGAGGCCGGGGTAAAAATCGACTGGCTCACCAAAGACCCGGAGAAACGAGAGGAGAAGCTCCACTGGTGGAAACTTGGTCGTATAGCTAGAGAAACGGAAGTCTGGGACAGTTATCCCCAGCTACCGAGGCGAGGTCACGGGCAGGGTGATACATGGCGCGATTCCCGCGAAGGTGATACCTCATAGTATGGGAGCATTTCATGCATACCTCCCGAGTGAGTGGGTGGATGGCCAAGGTTAGACTCAGAGGCTGGTTTTCCCCCACAGGGGGGGTGTGGAATCCGTGGGGGGGGGCTCTACTTAGGCAACTTGACGATGTCGACAGCAATTCAAGATATTTCATTTGTACCCCGGTTTCTGGGGTACAATATCTTCCACCAATCCAGTGAAAAGCATCTTCGAGATATTGAATGCGTGAAATACCTTGAATTGAAACAGGTGAAAGGTTACATTAATAGGCCAAGGCCTTTGAGGCTTTCATATGATTTTTGAAGGAGTGGATTTATCAATTTGGACTGGGATGGTATGGTATGGTAAATTGCAAAAATCAACGATGATTTGGTGTGTGGACCAAAACTCAGGATATATCCTAAGTTGGGGTTCAGGATGGCTGTGGGTGGGATCTAGAATAGACTTTTTCGCAAGTCATTTCCTCTTTCGACATTTGGCGGTTGCAAAACGCATGCGACTTTCGGCAAATTCGTTTCCCCCCGCATGGACCCTGAAATTTCTTAGTAAGCAGGTTAGAAATAATCAGTATTCGCCCTGAAGCCTGCAAACTAAAGGAGCTTGAGGCTCTTCGTGCTCGCGAAGAGGAGCTTCTTCGCCATCGTCAGGAACAGGCTCGTCGGCAACGTGAGTTTCGCGAGGAGGAGGAACGATGCGCGTTGCAGGATGCAGCTCGTCAAGAGCGCCTAGTTAATGACTGTACCTACCGCCTGGTTGTTGTTCTAAAAGAGGTGCAGCGAAACGGATCGACTCGCGCAAAGTGATTCCAACGAGTAGGCACTGCGAATCTAAAACAAGGCAAATACGACAATTACGCATTGGATGTGGTGGTCAGTCAAGGCCTAGAACAGACCAAAATCGACGGCGAAGCTCTAGACTACGTCGTTGTTATTAAATCCGACAATCGATCTGTCACTAAACAACGTGTCAGTATACCAGACTCTACATTTGAGGTGTGGATAGAGCAGGTGAAGCCTACAATTAAGGCGGAAAACCGCAAATATACTGGCTATTATCTCGAGGTGGTGGTGGAGGTTACCGGTCGTCCGCCGGCAGCGCCTGCAGCATCAACATCTGCATCTGATGCCGTTGACAATCCCTCTGAAGGACCTAGACAGCGAAGAACTCGCACGGTGCAACAAGAGGAGCGTGCTGCCCGCCGTCGCGATGCAAATAAGGAGGCCGGTAATTGATCTGAAAAACTTATTGATAAACTACTGCTGTGTGTAACAAATACGTGCAGTAACGAACATGGCTTTTGCTGGATTAGTTGGGACGGCACTCACTATAACATTAATTCGACGCAAAGAAGCACCTGGGCAGACGCCTTACCAAGCGGTCGATACGGAGCTTCAATTGACTGGCCGCCGCAACCGTTATACGAGTTTCTAATTAGAAAACAAGGACCGGTAACGAAAGACTCGCAAAGGAGCATACAGAAGGAGCAGAAGAACGACACGAAAGACCGCATGGAAAGACTGCAGGAGCTTGCTTTGCAGCAGGCGGAGTTGAACATGATCACTACTATGACATCTGCAAGTCGTCAACAACAATCGATGCAACAACAATACTCGCCACCAGCTTCTTATCCTATATATCAAACGCAACTACAGCCGCAGCCGCATCCGCAGCTTGTTCCTGCTTCAGGATATGCTCCTCAAGCACCTAATCGACCCTCCGATGAGGATCGAGGTCGTTCCGTTGCTCCGTCACCGCCACGGGGTTCAAGTCCTATAGGGGAGCCTATAGAAGAGCGTCAAATAATCCAGGACTATTGGAACTGGAAGCTAAACGCTGCAAATAATGCGAAAGAGCGACAATTATTGATGACTGCTAAGACAATTATCGCGAGGCAAATGTGGACCAGTATCGAGGACTATAAGGAGCTATCTATATCTAGCTCTGACACGCATAAGACGGCGATAAGACTAGGTCTTCCGCACGGTTTATTAAAGAAGATGGCGACGGACCTACATGACTTCAAGCTCGTCTATCGAAGCGTATATAAACCAGCGCGTGATATCCTTACATTAAGAGGTGGAGGGGGTGGCCGCCATGGAGGGGGGCCTGACGGTCAAGGTGGAGGTTTTATAATCTAAGAACGATGCATTTAGAGCTTTGAAAACGGTGCAATTAGAGCTTGGAAGCGCGGTCACTTATATATATATGTGAATGGTGAAAGCAAAGTGAGTTGTTTGAAAGCTATCACCTTGTTGACAAGTGAGCTTTGAAATGCTAACTTGATAGAAGAACACATTCACTTTATCGTCGAAATAGCGCTAACTAGAACGAATGCATCACTAGTGGTCAACTCACTGGTAAACCAAAGATGAAGTTGCTTATACCTCTAGACTCGATGGATTGCGTACGTCGACGTGTTCCAGCTTGTCAATGCTTCAAACGGATGTTATCCCATAGACTTTAAGAAGTGAGCTCGGCTACTAGGAAAGAAGTCATTTCGTCCCACCATTGAACAGGCGCTTCAGGAATCGAACATAAATACAAATCTCTACGAGGCTCGACATCATAAGTCCTTTGCCACCGCAGAGCCAGTGGTTGTGTGAGAGGGAACGTTCCAGAGACTACAGTGTGTTAGGTGGCCCGGAATCCGCAGCCTGAGTCGCTTGGGCGACAATCTCCAGAGGATCCTCCGGGCGATCTCCAGTCAGCAGCAGCGCTAGCGCCTGCCAGAACTTTTGATGTCAAGTCCCGTATACACACACACTACTTCCGGCCATTCAAAAAGGGTTATTGTGGTTTTACGAGTGCCAATGAATGGTTGGATAATATTAGCTCGGTTTGGTATCCGGACAAGAAAATACCGTGTATTTGAACTCAGGATATATCCTGAGTTTTCCTGAGTTCTGTAGCAGGACAGTCATGTTGACAAGTGTACCGGAATGTGTAGTAGAATGATAATATTCCATTGACTGAACGATATTTGATGGGCCCGTGGATTTAGCGTAATTACGTGGATCCATCTACGAGATTCATATACCTTCGAAGACTCTGAAGCAAGATTCTATCACTTGTGTATGCGCACACCAAGTTGAAGCTGCTGTGGAATGGGGATCGCATAGAAATGGCCCAAATAGATGCACAAAATCCTTTTTCAGGTTGCGCACGTCCCAAAGTAACGCTCAATAAACATATAGGACTTGTGTATAGCTCTAAAAGTCAGATTACTTGACGCTGAAGTGCCTGATAATGATGATGGATTCTATTTCATTCGTATGGCTATGCAAGCAAGAGCTACCGTCTTGAAGCTACAATAGCTTTCATGCTCGAGCTAGAGAGATGTAGGCTGAAAGCAAGACACATAAGACATAAGACCAAGATAGGAGGAAGCCATAGAGCTGCAATGTGTCGCCCCGTCCCTTTCAGCGCCCCTACAACTTCGATTTCTTGCGTCGAGCGCCTTCTTTCCCGTTCGCCTTTCGCTTGGTCCCCGCCGCTTTCTCAACGTGTACGGCCTTTGGAAAATAAGGTTTCCTGGCTGCGGCTTCCTTTAGACCATGCGCTTCCCTCAGGTGGGAACTGTATGGCTTGTCTGTTTTAAAGGATTGGGTGGCGGGACAACCTGGGAACAGACACTGGGTGGGCCACAGGTCGGAACGATGGAACATCATATGGCGACAAAACTGGCTATTGTCGTTGTGCAGCTTTCCATCTTCGCATCCATGTGGACAAGGCTTCGGAATCCACTTGTGTCGAACCTGATGGGCAATCAGGGTTTTTTGGCTTGTTGTACTGAACTTACAGCCTTCGCGATCGCAGCCGAAGGATCGCGGCTCGGCGGCTAGGATAGATATGGGAGTCAGCATTAACCTACTGGGCAAGCAATGCTCATATATAGACTGACCTTTGGCGATCTTGGCCATCACGGACTGGGTGGTGCAGGTTCTCTCATGCTGCTGCACAGTAGCCAGCGAAGGAGATGTAGCCTCACATCCGGGCGTGACGGAGCAGTGGTAAATGAAGGGCGTCAGAAGATCCCTTGAATTGCCAGCTCCGAGTTCTTCGGCAGAGATATTGCTCTGACCTTTGCCCCGCTTGCGACCGAGACAGCTGACTCTGACGTATGTGCTGTGGGTTGTCAGGTTGATACTACTGAACCTGGTGATGAACACCTGACGTGCTTTAGGACTAGTGTCTTGTTGTAGAGTCAATTCCTCGCTGAGAAGCTGTTCCAGTTCGAATCCCGCCAATGCGAATTCCTCAGGTTCTTCTTCGTCGATTTCGTCGCTGGGTTCATTGGCTTGATCCTCGCTGTTCAGGAAAATAGCATTACGCAATTGTTCGTGTGATCCCGCCGCCACAACTGCGTCCTCCAGGCTCTCTCCATCTTGTAGTCTTGGGTCAATGGATTCGTCGACTTGGTACGGGGCCGAAGGAGCGGATGGCATGGTCGGTATTAATTGCGGCAGGGTGCATCGGTCTGGCTCTACCGGTGCCGCATTCAGGAAATCATGGTGCCGCGCATTCCGGATCCTCTCCCTCGCCCTTTTCCTGAATGTACGAGACTTCCAGTCGGCACCAGGTTCGTTTTGGCGACAGTCGAGCTCGTATTCTTCTTCCGTCACAGGCCGGCGCACTTCGGCATAAGCGGAGACTTGTTCTGTATCGGCAAACTTGGGCCCAAATGGTTGCTGATACTGGCGCTCTGCAACAGCATTAAAATACTGCGCGTCCGGGGCTCCGGCGTACGCCTCCGTGAGACCCTTGGAATAACTCGTGAAGCTGTGGCCCACCGCCTGCCGGACGTCATTCGTTACCTGGCCTTGGCCCTGCCCTGAACCTGGCAGGTGGGCAATATCCTTAGCGTAACCGTTCCGTGTCGCATGGAATCGGACTTTGGTCAGTATGTTAGCAACTAAGCCCATGGCCTTGGTCGATTCGTCCAACTGCTTGGCGTCTGAGACCTTGTGGATGATAACCCCTGTGCTTCCAGAGTGTCTGAACGCCGGTACAACAGGATAAAACGGGTGGCGCCAGTGGATTGTGCCGTCTCTGGAGATGGATGCTGCCGTCAAAACTTCCTCGATGGTTATGCCTTCAACCAGGCCATGGCGAAGGGCATGAATCATCAATAGCGTGATGGGACAGCAACAGAAATCCGAAATAGGCTTCAAGTATACTTCTCTGTTGTTGTTTCTCTCTAGCTTCTTGCCTTTCTCGTATTTGATGGTAATACAAGCCTGGATGTCTTCGAATTTCGTTGACCCTCGGGGCAATCGCAGGCAGATGTCCTCGTACCTCATGCACTCGGAGGTGTAGCCGCGAGACAGTGCAACATCGCCAGCTCGAGCTCCCAGACTTGAGACAAAAGCCACCGTCATCAGTCTCGATAAGGTCAGGTCCCAACATGGGGTGCCATGACGCTCGTGGTGGTCAAGCCATGCCCGACACATTCGAGCAATAAGGGTGTGGGTCAACCAAACTTTACGATCCCAACGTCCTCGTATGAGTCTGCCGGCCTTGTTTGCATCGTCAAACCAAGTCTTCAGCTTCAATCGGTCTTGCCTTGTGATCACAAAGCCCACGTAGGTGAACGTGCCCCATTGAAGGATGTCGGCCAGGCCGCCGAGGACTGTGCCTTTGCTCACTGCGGGCTTGTTGCCATAGCGCGGGACAAGTTTTCCTGAGCCAATACAGTATTAGCGTTACATCTTTCCGTATGGCTTTGAGTCCAATGGAACTCGTCAAGGCGGGTGACGATCAGACATGGTTTGTGATTTGGGGGATGCTAGAAAGGGGCTTCGATGCTTGCATTTTACTCACCGATAATCGCATCTAGAAATCGCAAGATGTCCATGCCGGTGAAGGGCGTTTTGAGATCTTGGTCCAAGGTTGACTTTCGAAAGGCCTCGAATCTGTTCTTCCAAAGATAGGCTCGTTTGATCATGACTGACGAGCCCGTCCCGAACTCCAGCGTCTTGGCCTTTTTCTTGGTCGAGAGTCTGTCATCGGAGGCACAGGCGAGAATGCTGTCTATCGATCGGCCTCCTAGATGGGCGGTCTTGGAGGCTTTGGATGTTGCATCGTCAAGATAAAACTCTATGTCGGACGAGTAGCCCATGACGAAGCAAAGAGGGATACGGGATTGCGTGGATGTGACTGAAATCGGTCACGAGTACCGGCTGTCAATGTGGATAGCTCTGAGAAGGTGACGGGAGGGAGTGTCAGGACGGGGATGTAAGATTGATTGGGAGCTCCTGCCTGGAGCGGTTTCGGGGAGTCTCAATCGGGCGTGCCAAGAACAGGGTATCGTCGGCGTGACGATGCAATGGTTCTCTGGCTTTACTTCCAAAAGACGACGTCACGACTGGCTTGTGCGCGAACCATGTGCGAAGACTCTAAAGTGTTTCTGTAAATTGATCACAGCCTTTTGAAGCTACTTCTGTCGAGACGACGGTCCCCACATCTCCATCGCCACGTCGTTTTGCCCTTTGAGTGATTGCAGTAGGCCGGCGGATCATCCTCACATGAATCGGATGGTATAATGAAATTGGATCCCACGAAAGGGTGGATCCTGTCAATTTTGAGATGGGTGGGCTACGACGAACTGGCCTTAGCCTTACGTGACCCCAATCCGGATGATTGGTAGATGAAGTGCAAGGAGAGTAACAGTCGAAGACCCAAAAATACCATTCCGACCCAGGCACGACCAAACTTCCAAGCCAACGCTTCTGATCTGCCCATGGCGTGCTCGCACTGGGCTTGAATTCATGGGTCCATCATTGTCAGTCTTGGAGCGTTCGTAAATCAATCCTGGGATCCAATGGGTACGCCAGCTACCATATGATGCACGAGAAACACAGAAATGGGATGGGGATAGAGGGAAAGATATCAGATCTCGGATGAGGAGACCCAGGAACGAGATGTTTTTTTCGATCGACTTGGAACTGATCACCAACCCCTTGTGCTTGTGATTGAGGACATTCTCCACTCACAAGGTCCGCGAATTCCGGCCCCGACCGAAACATCATCATTGGGGTCCCTCGGACTGCGATGATCAGAACGTCGGAAGCGCTGGCCCTGCGTTGGTAAGGCCGTTTTCCCTGTTCCGGCACTTCCGATCAAGACGGGATTGTTTTTCGTCCTGCGTGAGAGCACCTGGATTGTCCTTGCGACCACTGCATCCCGACCGATGACGGGGTCAAGCTTTCCAGCCTTCGCCCGCGCGGTTAAATCGACTCCATATCGCTCAAGAGCTGATTGCTCCGGCTCTCCACCAAGGTTCATACGATGCGTCCCGCCAGGTGGCTGCGGTCTCGCACTTGCAAAGGATCGTGCATTGATCCCGGACTCTGAATGTGGAAACCATGTGACTACAGGCAGTGTGTTCGTTTGCAACTTGCGTGTTGACCAGAGACTCGGGCTACGACAGGCCACTTTCGGTGTGAGCCGACGCTGGAGGGCGCGCGAAGCCATCAACGCCAGTGAATGGTGAAGTTGAATCTCACAAGCTATGATTCCCTACCTGTGCAAAAGGAGCAGAGCAGAGAGCAATCAGACTCCATGGTCAGCAAGAATCATCCAGTCGTAATCCCGTGGGGGAACGCGGCCGCAAAGACGGGGGCTTGAGATGGTGGGGAAGTCTTGACAATTGAGGTGTTCGGATACAAAGATGTACCTACTTAATGCACTTCCATTATTACGTAGTAAGACGCTAGTAGCGGGTAAATTACAATATTCTTAGCGCCCTTCACAACATTACCTTAGCGACGTTAGCGTAGTATGTGCCCTGTCAAAGAATTCCTGGTCACAAAGATTCACTCGTTCCCTCGAACACCTCGTACAGTCAAAGTCCATCTTCGACGCATCACAGTAGCCAATACACGCACGCGGAATGGGTTTCGCAGATCTTCAGAGTGATGCTGGTCTCACCATGCTCGACAATTGGGTCACTACACGCTCCTACATCTCAGGGTACGCTCCTATATTTCAGGTCCTTTAGCATGTAGTATTCTTATGACGAGAGAAAATGGTCCGTGTTGATGAAGCGGATTAAGACCCCGCCGCATGACTACTTCCAATCGTGCTTGCAGCACACTTCTGAACCGCTCATAGCTTTGCGAGACTCCTGATATCGGTTGACATACAGTTGTGTTGATGAAGCTAATGAGTCGAAAGGTATGGACCTTCCCAAGCGGATGCTGCCTCCTACAAGGCTCTCAAGGCACAGCCTGATCCTGCTAAATACCCCCATGCCTTCCGTTGGTACCGGCACATCACCTCCTACACCTCCGACTTCTCGTCCCTCCCGGGAGATCCTTCCAAATCCTATTCGGCGTACGGACCCGAGAAGAGCGAGATGGTGGTCAACTCTAAGGACGCAACGAACACTGCGGAAGATGATGACGACGACCTGTTCGGTAGTGATGATGAAGAGGAGGATGCGGAGGCCGCCAAGCAACGGGAAGCCAATCTTGCGGCATACAAGAAGAAGAAGGAAGGCAAGACAAAGCCCGCCGCTAAGAGTATTGTGACTCTGGATGTGAAGCCCTGGGGTAAAGTTACATCCACCCACAGCTGTATGAACACGACTGACCGTACGTTCAGACGACGAGACAGACATGAAGGAGCTCGAAAAGAACCTGCGCGCCGTCGAAATTGATGGCCTTGTCTGGGGAGCTTCCAAACTCGTACCTCTCGCGTTCGGTATCAAAAAGTTGCAGGTGAATCTAGTCGTGGAGGATGAAAAGGTCTCCATCGACGACCTCCAGGCAAAGCTTGAGGAGGACGAAGACCATGTGCAGTCTACTGATGTGGTGAGTCATTCTTGGCAATGCGGTCTTACAAATGCTGACTACGAGACTCTCTGCAGGCTGCGATGCAAAAATTGTAGATCTTGTTGGTCGATTGAGTATCTTTTAGCGACATCAAGACCACATGGCATGTGTACAGCTCTGCTCTCTATCTTAGGGGCTGATAGGCGCATTCTAGAAAGGGCAGAGAAAGGGCTATCCCCCATAGCTCCTTGATCTGTTATGTGACACACACCATCTCCTTTTCAAATTTTCTGAGTGAAGTGGTTGCTGTCTCAATTGCTAGTTCAGTGCTGAGTCAGGATAGATCGATCCTGTTCGAACTTAAAGAGTCTTCCCAATCCTACGTATGCTGGGGCTGCGAATGCAATTACGTGTGCGCCTCTGTTCCTGAGAAGGGCAGATTTCTCTAGTGATAATTGATTCGCTCGGTTGTAATGCAATGGTCATTTACCACCAGCCGCCGTTCCATGGAAACCACTGTGATCAATGGGAATCACGTCTGGACAATCTGTCAGGCCAAACAGATTATTAACCTCGGAGACAGATGTCATGAATAATCATCAAACCAGGCGATGCTGTCATCGGATAGGACGCTACTGCCTCGCGCAAAGTGAACGCGTACATACTACTCAAAACAGTATAATGTTCCAAGCAACCTCCTGTCGCACATACATCGATCTGTCGACGAGACCGGCAGGCTGCAAGGAACGCGGGGACGACGACGCCCATGACCGGGCAGGCCCACGATGGGCATGAGATGACCAGCCCAAGCTTTATACGACCGACAGTACCCGCAAGCAGCTTCCTCTCATTCATGACCAACTATCCAATGCCCAGCATGGTGCCCATTCTTGGGATCAATCGAGTCAATTTTGAGACTCGATCCGTTCTTCGACCCCAAAGATTTGGGTCTCAATCTCGTGTCCGGTGTGTGAACAGCTTCTAGGGTTTGTCTCTTTTCCCACTGATCTTCTCAACGCGTGGGATGGAGGAAACCATGCCTTCCTTCATGGACAGATTCGCGTGGGCGATGCACTAAGAATAACAACATACCATCGGTCAGTACGCTTAGATGTTACCGAAAGCGAGACCGAGTTTCGAACCCATCAGTGAGCAGCGTCAATACTGCCGTCCCCTGACGGTACAGAACCTCGTTCCTGGAGACAGTATCTGACTTTCGTACTCGCCAAACCTGTGGCGCACAGTTCGTTGCTATTGTTGATGGTCGCTATATGCCTCAGGGTCTACCTTACGGAGAAAGGGCTCGATGGGGAATAGTCAACCTGATAGGGCTGCGGAATGCTAGGGGAGATATACTTCGTCAGCAGCCGCAAAGGTTAAAATTAGAGTTGGCTCTTACTAAGCAACGCTAAAGCAAGCGAATGCTTTCTCGAACAAGTACTTTAGAAGTGTCCTTAGCCTCAAAGTACCATGAGGGGTAACTGCTTGCCAATGCTCTGTCATGTATGCGATTCGACCGAGCGGTGACTTTGGTCAGCACGTCTGTTCTCAGGGCCTTCCTGCGAGACCGCCTCATGCGCCTCCGGTTAGGCTTTCCGAGTACCAGCCTACGAGGAGACACGAGCACCCCCTCGTGATGGAACCTCTTCTACTTACTTTATCCAACATGTCGTGCATCGACCGAAGTGATGAGAAGACACAGTCTTCAGCCACACCGATGCGACGTTTATTGCCCTCACCTACTTTCACAAACACGGTACGTTATCAGACACAGCTTTAACCATTTCACGGCTTTGCACGGAGATTGAGGACATCGAAGAGGATCGTGGCATTACCTTACGCCGCATCCGCTGGACTGCGCTGGTGTGCCAGACTCGAGAAGTTCATTCATCAGTGAGCCAAGAGCCCAAAGTATGTGTTTGATGTTGAGGCACGATCCACGATCAGTCACACCGTCTCTGGCATGTCATTTGCTTGCGACAGAACACCATAGGCAGCGAGGAATCCACGTTCGGGCGAATCAAAGTCCCACTTCTCGCGTGCGCCTGGATGCCAAAGCGCTGGCGCGTTATCGTGCCTACAATGATCACAAATCCCAGAGGCAATTAACAAGAAGGTTGCGTGGTCGTTTGACCGCTATTCCTCGGGGACAACAGGGTGCACTGCCTGCTTCGAATCCCCCCGGCGTGCTACTACATTCGCAAAAGCCACCGGTGAAATAATGTGGACGGCAATGGCCAGTAATAGATACCGAATAGAAGGAATTAGCAGTATCTTTACGTGCTAAAGTCCGAAGCCAATCGCTATGAGAGAATACATCTACCTATCGTAACAACAATCGTGAATGTACGTGTACCTGGTTGTAGGGGCCACGCGAGTCGAGCCATGGGTATATTGCTGAGGTACAAGTGCGTGAGCCGCAAAGGTAGTACAAGTACGGAGGGGTGCTTGGGAGCCTGCGAGCAAGTCTATTATTGATCATTCGCTAAAGCCCCTAATTGCGCCATTTGGCAGAATTAGCACTCATCCCCCGGAGCTAAAGAAGCTCTCTCACCCGAGGTCCGTTCAGGTCGAAGTAATCGTAGGCAGATATCAGTAGCCCTCCAGACCGCCCATCGGCGCGATTGGATCCCTTACAATGTTCAGCTGCATGCAACATCCTACCTTAATGCTACAACCGTACCACATCTACGCAAGCCCTTCCCCTTTCGGGACGCGCGAAGCTTCCGAGGCCTCTGCACCGAATAGTCCTCGGTGCAACAGTCCTTCCAGCCCTGGACCCCAAAACTCGAAACGACCAGGGATTGTGGACTGACATCCTGTCGGATGCGTGCAATGCATGCTGCTCGCTAATGTGCCCTACCCATGATCCCATGTGTCGACAGGGTTCTCGAGATGGCGCTGGCCCAGCTGCGGTCACTTATACGAGTCCATGTGCTTGGTGATGTGCGGCTCGTCTGGCATGGTTCAGTTGCATATTAATATCATCCTCCTGCCCCAGTATTTCTCGTTTGTCTTTCCAAAGTTGAACCACTTCAATCGTGTTGTACTCTATCGGACTGTTTCTCAGCGTAGTGCCTCGTACTTTTCCACTTCGTTGAGCTGTATCTGGCTAGGCCTCCTCCATAGAACATCATTATGCAGAACCATGATGCTTTCGCCTATACCCATGCTGGACCCCCTCCTACACACCCTAAGTACGCTGCTGCACGGAGTACCAGCAGTGCTTTTAGTGCCAGTGCCAACCCGAACGAAGACTGGACCAAAATCTCGGACTTGGCAGAGAGGCGGCGAATCCAGAATCGCATCGCTCAGCGCAACTACCGTAAGTCTGCGAGCTTCAGTTCCAACGCAAGGAGGCATCAGTGGAATGAACATGACGCTGACGCCCCTGAAGGTAAAAAGATAAAGAGACGCCTGGAAGATCTCGAACGAAGAGCCGGTTCATCTTCAGCATCTCCTGAGCATGTCCATGCAGAGTTAGCGCCCATATATCAGTCCCGCCAAAGCAGCGACAATGAAATCAAGCGGATAAAGTCTGGAGGAAAGCAACAAAGACGAACTCGAGGATCATCACCTCCATCACCACCACTTCAATACTCGACATTCGAGGACGACCAAACCACCGATTTTCCTTGCCAGTACTCGGGGGATCTATCAGTCTCGCCCCCTCCACTGTTCTCCTATTCCTATTCCTTACCTGATCCCGTCACACATGCGCCGTATCCGTCGCCCTCCTTGCAAGGATTGCCGGCTCCCGTCCCTGACTACATGGGAGACTCACCTTACCTACCATCACTACCCGTATCGCTGCCGAGTATGGCGCCATACGAATTTGGTCGGATCAAGACCGAGGAGCAATTTGATGACGAGAATGTGCTTGGCCATTATCACATGGGTTATCCTCCACTAACGGGTGTGGACATGGCAAACGTTCATGTAAATCTCTCCGATTCCTCATATCATCTTCGTTGATTTTCGTCTTGAGCTCTGCTCAGCTTGCTGGTTCGGTGTCATTCTTGGCTTCTACCAAGATCGGGCTCTTCCACTCATTCCGCTACATGGCGAACCCTGACTTACAAGATATCTGTCTAGACCCCCCCATTGTCACACTCTCACTCCTTCGAATATTCGAGAGCTGGGTCTCCCTCCACGTTATTTCCTGGCACACCAGTCTCGATACCCGACTCGCCGAGGTTAATGATTAGATAAGTAGTGTTGATACGGTTTACTATGTAGCTTGGAAGCCGAAGCTGGAATCGTAAGCTGGGTGCCAAAAGGCTCGTTCTGCAAGTGTATTTAAAATGAGGCCGTACGTCACACCTTTACTGCTCAGCCTTTGTCGCTCGATGTGTCCTGGTATCTTGGAAGAGCGTCTTAGTTTAGGAGTCTTAGGGCTTCTTTTCTCTATTATATCAATATGCCCGATGATCGAAATTAGTCACATGAGTACTCACGTGCCGTGTTATAGAGAACAGACTGCTACCTATGTTGAAGGCCTGTCGTCAGTCAGCACGATGAATAGCGTCCCGAGTCCTCGGTCCAGGAGCAAGTGCCCTCGTGCCAACCCAACTTACCTACCTTACTACCTTGGGTACCTTAAGCTCGCCGGTTGGTTGTAAACAAAAATACCTAAGATACTGTGGTTAACTGGTAATGGAACATAAATTACGAAGATAAGATAAGGTATCATGGACGATCCCAAACTCTAAGGATAACCCAATTTCTGCCACTGAATTTGAACCCAATCTTAAAGATCTCAGGCTTGCAATGTCCAGAGGAAAGAGACAACGCCTTACGGCCGATAATCAAGATACGATCACATCGCACGAGCCTGAGTATCATGAGGAATTCGGTCTAGAGGCCTTCCAAAACCCTGACATGAAGCCTAAAGCCAAATCGCTGTTTGTACACTCACTACCGGCTGAGGCAACCAATGACACCCTGGCCGAGCACTTTTCTCAGTCGTATCCTCTCAAACACGCTACTATTGTGGTTGACCCCGCCAACAAAACCTCCAAACGGTATGGATTCGTTACATTCGCTGATGCGGACGACGCTCAAAGTGCCAAAGAAGCTTTCAACGGCTCCGTCCTTCAGGGCAAGACAATCAAGGTTGAGCTCGCAGAACCGAGGCACAGACAGACGAAGGATAATGGCGAGGCAGGTGCTGCGTCAGATGTCCATCTTGAGAAGCGACGGAAGATTGAGGATCGTCGGCCGCCAAAGCTGATAGTAAGGAATCTGCCGTGGACATTTAAGGAGTCCGAGCAGCTGGCTCAGCTGTTCAGAAGTTATGGAAAAGTCAAATTTGCAACATTGCCGAAAAAGCAAACTGGACTATCTGCCGGGTTTGGTTTCGTCACGCTTCGTGGAAAGAAAAACGCAGAGAAAGCCTTGGAAGGTATAAACGGAAAGGAGGTCGAAGGGAGAACACTGGCTGTGGACTGGGCTGTGGAAAAAGGTGTATGGAACACACTACAGGGCCAAGACAAGGTGGAAATGGACGACGTAAAGGACGCCACGGTGGGCCAGGCCACCGATGAAGGCGATGGTGAACATAGCAGCGACGACGACAGTCAAGTGGACCAGGGTAAGGCGGGTCGAGTTGGTATAAGTGAGACTGAGTCTGGCTCTGCCACAGATGTCGAGGAGCAATCCTCTTCGGAGGATGATGGGATAGCCAGCGATCTGACAATGGGCAAGCCTACCGACGAGACGACAACGTTGTTCGTTCGCAATGTACCATTCAGTGTCTCGGATGATGTGTTGCAAGAACACTTCTCTTTCTTCGGCCATGTACGATACGCACGAGTGGTGCTAGACCCGTCTACGGAAAGGTCAAGAGGCACGGCCTTTGTGGCATTTTACAGCCCTGAAGACGCAAGAGCGTGCCTCGCCGGAATTCACAGGGTAGAACCCAGGCACGGTAAAGCCATTGCTGTACCCAAGCCGTCACTACTCGAAGATACCAGCTCGGACCCTTCAGGACACTATACACTCGACGGTCGAGTACTACAACTTTCGAGAGCAGTAGATCGAGGCGAGGCAAAACGTCTAAGCGTTGCCGGTAGCTCATTGCGTGAAGTACGAGACAAGGACAAGCGACGCTTATACTTACTGTCCGAGGGAACCGTCTCCTCCACTAGTCCACTCTACAGTCAACTCTCGCCCACCGAGATTAAGATACGCGAGGACAGCGCAAAGCAGAGGCAAGCTTTGATTAGAAGCAACCCCAGCCTTCACCTGAGTCTCACCCGTCTCAGTGTGCGTAACCTACCCCGCATGGTGACATCCAAAGACCTGAAAGAGCTCGCTAGGAGAGCTGTCGTGGGTTTTGCCACTGACGTGAAAGCTGGGAAACGGCAGCCACTGCCGAAGGAGGAGCTTGCGCGAGGGGGTGATGCGTCCAAGATAGCTGAGAAGGCCAGAAAAGCTAAGGGTAAGGGCATTGTCAAGCAAGCCAAGATCGTGTTCGAGGGACTGGAAGGCAGCAAAGTCCAGGAGAAGAGCGGAGCAGGGAGGAGTAGGGGCTACGGCTTCGTCGAGTATACCTCGCATCGATGGGCGCTCATGGGGCTCCGATGGCTCAACGGACACGCCGTTGGACCACAGTTCGGAGAAAGTCAGCAGAAAGCCGTGACCTCAGAAGGAAGGAAGAAGCGGCTTATGGTCGAATTCGCCATCGAGAATGCACAGGTCGTTGCCCGTCGGCAGGAACGAGAATCCAATGCTCGCGAAACCTCGAGAAAGGCGATTCAAAGGCGAAAAGACGAGGAAACATTGCAGCCTAGCTCAAGGAAAGCAGGTGAGACGACGATGAAGACCAAGTCTACGATAGGGCGGAAGAGAAAACGAGCTTCTGATGCGGGGTCTGCCGGTTCCACTTCGAAGCCAGCTAGCACGGATACCAGCAAATCTGCTGATATCGTCAAGCTCAGCAAGCGGAACCAAGTGGTTGGAAAGAAGAGAATGATGCGAAAGGCCCGGAGAAGGGGCGATCTGAAGTGACCGCTTCGATAAATGAGGTGAGCCTTTGCCGATCACGCCATTATTGGCATCTCGTAGATCTCAGTGCAGTCCCAATCCATATGCAATCCGACTCTACCACCTTGTCTTGCTCTTCTATCGCTTTTTGTGTCTCTTTCCCATGCACACATAGGCAGGGAACTGCGGGTATTTGCCTCTTCAGCTGCAACAACAGCCCACACATGCCGTTTCGTTCGTGCTAAGCACTCTTCGCTCGTGGACCAAGATTTGCCTGCGCGACTCGGCCACTGTGCCGAAGGTATGTACTGCCGAAATCGGACTCCGGCTAAGGCAGGGGACGATTTCAGCATCCGAGATCCAACCTCTGCCCTCTGTTCTTGGCGTTCGTGACTGATCATTGCATCACAGACAATTCCCATATCTTGTGCAACCTTCGACTTTTGCCACTAGCTCAATCAATGGCCATGTCCCGGTTTACCTCCTCGGAAGGAGTCCCCTCGGGTGCTATCAAACCGACGATTTAAGGGTCCCGAATTGCTGCCATTCTTCCCCAGCGTTGAGCAAATCTGTTGTCATGCATTTCCTAGAGCTAAGCCATATACTGAAAGCACTGCATCAAGTGCTGACTATTCGCAAAGCTTGGGGGGGATCAAGAAAGAGTATGGGGAAGATATTAGTAGGGGCTATGGAGCCTGGCCTCAACCTTTCAGTATGTTCAACCGTCAACGCCTGAGCTACCATCAGGACTAGACGCTCCTCGAAGACTGCCAGACCCGCTATACCCTGTTTGTAACCCAGCCGAGAATATCCTTCAAACACGTATTAGGTAGCACATCCAGCCCGACGTTACCCTCCCGAATGATTTGGCGGTGAGGCTGACGTCGATGAAAGAATCAGGCATCATCATGTGCTACTTTGAGCTTGTGACCTATCAATGCCGGCATCAGGTTCACCGCCGTTGCTCCTACTGTCATTTCGCCCGCAACGACGAGAACCATTCGTGCTTTGGGGTCAAAGTGTTGAAGCGAGACCTGCAGGTGAAAGGGGAGGACTGTGACGGCTGCGTTCGGCACCGGCAACGGCAACAACAGCAGAGACAACAGCAAGGGTCCCAATTCCCCGTCTGCCATCAGCATTAATTCTGCTATGGGAAGGGGCCCTATGACACAGATGCGGCAGAATCGGAATGGTGGTTCAGCTGCTTGAAGGGAGAATGACTGCTACGATTTGACGAAGGAGGTTGCGTCTATCTTTCGTCCACCGAGTGCTGGGAAAAGCTGTTTTGAATGGTAGCTGCCGTTGCTTGAAGTTTTATTTACGATCTAGCATTCTACATGGAAAAGTATGTTCTCAGAAGCCTTGTATCGACCTTGTCATCTACATTCATGAACGAGAGAAGAGCACTACGAGGACTCACTCTACTGAAATTGATAGTCTGTCGTCCAGAATGGGATGGGAACGTATCAACACTGATCAGTCATCCTTTTTGCCCGTCAACCATCGGCGATTCAGAGAGAGCCTTGATTCGTAATACGATAGTACGTTGATGACTTTTGCACCGTGATGGCGCTACGCCTACCTGCATATGACACTGCGACCATCCAGCGCCAGATTGGCTGCTAAAATTACAATGCAACACATGTGCGAGTATGGGGGTAACAGAGCCTCCTTGATGGCCTCTGCAGAAACGGCGCCGGTACAAGGACGTAGTGTCAGATGAGACGCAGCTAGTGATGCAAGATACACCATGCACATGCGTCAATCGAGATTGGTCAGCTGTCACAGAATGTATACTAACGTACATGTATGACATGGGTTTGCCGTCCCGCGGAAGCGATCTGAACCCCTTCAAGTCTCAACCTTGCCCACGATGTTGTACCGTTTGCTGAAGAAGGTGAACCATTCGCTCAGCACGGTCTTCTCCTTTTCGCTCAGATCGTCGCACTCGGGTCTACAGTCATCGAGCTTGAGTGACGACTGAGCCAGAGCTCGAGAAGGATCCTTACCGGCGAAGACTGCGAGGACCGAGCCAAGGGTCAGCATGATCAATCGTCATACAACCTGAGGATAGAGGGGAAATTGAGGGACGGACCGTGGTAAGCGCCTTTGGGGGCATAAGCCGCGTTGCCAGTGACATTGAAGACAGTGCCTTTGATGGCTACGTATGTGGGGCGATCGGAGCTGGTGCCTTGAGAGCGTCAGATTCCCCCGGGCCATATCGAGCTGAACACATGATTTCATACCATCACATTTGGCCAAGTCTGCGGTACTGATCGGATCATCTCTGGGCGGATCGAGCTGGGGAGGATTCTTGGGTGTGAATTTCTTGGGCTCTGGCTCATGCTGGAGCTCTGCCATCGGGTCTGTTCGCGAGAGGCACACACCGAGCTTGGCAGGAAACCTTTTGCCCTTGGTGCACCAGACCAATGCACTCGACTGTACTCGGCTTACAGGTTTGGCGCTGTGTAGATATGCTACACGTTTGTTCGACTCGAAACCGGCTGTTAGCGTGGGACACCACCAGTGATGAAATGGAAGACTCGAGGCTCAGGCACATTATCATTGAGACGCATCACAATGCTGCAGCTAACCGGCGGGCCCGGGCAGCATTGCCGACATTCCGGCGGTTCGGCGCAGCACAAACACCCGGAATTCCATTGACCACCTAAAGTACTTTAGCTTTAGCTTTCCACCTCGTCGTGCATATTGATGGCCTCCCAGGAATTGCACGTCATTGGGGCTATTGCATCTAGCGCAATGTCCATCGCGATCCCGTCCCCGGATTGTCCACCTCCGCCCGTGCGTTGATCGGATGTAGCACCCTACTTCCCCCCTCAGCCCTGCTGCAGCTACACGTGCCATATGTATGTGTGACAGCTCACGCCACCCGAGATCAAGCCCTCGCATATACACTTGCTACTGAGCTTGTATCCTGCATAGTTGCTTACCTGCCGATCCATCATCCCACAGGCTTCTGCACCATCAGCGTCAATAGCGAGTGTACCACTTGCGCAGCAGCAAGCACTGTCGTTTCCCCACTATTATCGTAGATAGGCGCCACTTCGACGACATCGCCTCCAATGATGCTGAGCCCTTCCAGACCGTCGAGGATAGACAACAGCTCCCGCGTGGTCCAGCCTCCGACTTCTGCCGTTCCAGTGGCTATCTTCAACGTCAGCCAAGAGTGCGAAATATTGCTGTGACTCCCTTTTGCAACAAGTGCATAGAGCAGCAGCATAGTGATGTATGGGCAGACTCACCGGGAGCGAAAGCAGGGTCAAGAACGTCGATATCGACAGAAATGTATACCATGGTGTCTCCCACGCGCTTCTTGAGTCTGTCAACAATGCCCTGCACTCCAATACGATCGATGTCCCTGGCTTTGATGGTATCGAAGCCACATCGCATGTCATTCCGCATGTCTCCTTTTCGCCTTATCAATGGCGCCCGTATCCCGGCGTGAATCGAAGAATTATGGATCCAGCCTTCCTCGTGGGCAAGGTGGAGAAAGGTACCTATCCGCCAACTTCAGCTATATGCACATTGGGACACGTGGCTGCTATATTACCATGGTTGACGCCTCTGTAAGGCACCCGTCAGAACATTTTCATGCTGGCTTGTATCGTAGATGATGTTATAAATCATCTTTTGCAACGTCTACCACAACTTACGCATAATGGGAAAGACCTCCGCCTTCGAACCTTGTCAACAACTATGCTTTCTCGTGGCTAGAAGGACGTACCAAGAACTTTTGGGTCCCAAGTATCTGTACGTCGTTAGCTAATGAGCCACAGAATCAACATGTCCAGCTAAGGCGACCATCCTGGTCTTGTCTTTCACAGTGGGCTAACAGACCAATATGAGAGTCAAAATGTATGACAGATAGCTTTCCGTGCCGCGAGCCAGCAACCCGCAACGCAGCAAGCGTAGTGGTGTGATCGCCGCCTATAGTCACGATACGAGGAATGGAGGATTTCGATGGCGTTGAGGCATTTAGTCCGGAGATGACCTGATTCAAGCTTAGCACCTGCATGTTATGCTATCTTTGTTGCACGTATCAATCAGGCCGTACTCGATGCGCCTTCTCCAATTGTTGTAGAGCCACAGTGTTGTCAAGGAACGTCAGCGGAGCATCTCCGCAATCGATGATCTTGGCCCAATTCGCCAATGTATTCTCCCCTATCTCGATCAGCATATCATTCAATGTGACTGCTTCGCCACTCGACAATCACCTGTGTAGACACTCCAGACAAAGTCTCCAGACATTCGACGAGAACCCTGTCGGATACCTCTAGGACCGAATCGGGCACCAGGCCTTGCTGTCACGGCCTGCAGAGATGCTCAGTTCAAGTAGCATCGGGAACTGGCATGACTATTGTGAGTAGTCTCGGCGTTATGCGAGTCAGGATCCAACCGCATCGTTGGTTCATACATCCAGCAGTATCACAAGTATGCTATGAAACATTGCGTTCACTCGCCTGCTGTGAAGCAGGCCACAGGAAGCAAAATCGCTCGATAATGATAGATGAGTAGAAGACTACTCAGTCAAATGGAAAGACCATTGCTCCAACGTCCATGTAATGGCCAGTAGGAAGACGATGCCCTCCAATCTAAAGTACAATGGTAGAGAGAGAGTAGCTGGCCAGCCCAGACAAGCATGTGAGTCTTAGAGATTCCTGGAGTTCAAGAACCTCACAGACCTTGAAGTGAATGAGAGAAACAACAGAATACTGACCGTATCGAAAGGCGCCCGAAGAATGGCAATGTCCAAGCTTTCGCCCCTCTCTCTGAAGCAATTGGAGTACGGCAAGTTCGCAAAGGTGGTCAGGCCATTGAACTCGCTGCCGGTGATGATGTCGATGATATCATGCTCGCCACCATGTAATATAGACTGTAAAGGTTCAAAGGCTGCCGTAGATAAGGTAGTAGAGAATACATGGTTGCCCGCCAGTAATTGAGCAAACAATAATGATGTGACCGTAGGGTACAGCATACTTGTTGATTGCAAGTGATTTCGTTGAAAGAGGCGAGGGGTTTCCAACATCGCGAGAGGGAGAAGAACTAGTCCACGCTACCTAGCAGCACCACTAGTTTATGCAACTAGAGTCGCCCAAGAACACCCCCGGAGTACCTGGATATCATCGGCCTAGACTGACACACCCGGAAGCCGGCTCGTAGGCTCGCAGCCCCTAAGCGACCCCCGTAAGGCTGCGCCAATTGGGGCAAAGGTCAGCTAGGCCCATTTTGAGTCAAGCACATTTGCAGGTTCCAAAAGCATTCGAAGATCGATATACCTCGAGCCATTGAGGTACTATTCTGGATCCATGATTCCAGAGTTCGTTGTCTTTGCGTGAGGTATTGAGGCTCTCAATGACGTAATAGATGACTGATGTGTTTGGCAAAATCCTCTATCAGCAGCTCCTGAATGCTTGCTCAAGAACGGACTGCCTTCAAGGGACTGTACGATCCAACAGCTTCTCAATTCTCAGGGGAAGTGATCTTTAGAAGAGATAGGGTACATGACAGAACCTCAGGACCACTTCGATGATGCTCTCATTGAAGTATCTAGATCGATGCTCTAAGCGTGCGTGTTCTGTACGCGCTGGCTTATGTCTCTCGTCATCTACTTAGGGTTCCCATGTGGTCAGCCGAATCATTTGCAAGCGATAAGGCATCCTAAAGTCGTGGCGACAAGGAGTCGCAATGGGTGAAACATTCCTACCTAAGGTAGACCTCATGTGACACGCTCCTGCCAGGTCGTGGGATCTTTACAGATCGATTGATCGCTGTAAATTTTCGCTGTTACTGGCCCTGAATATGATGTCTTTCTGCTCATTGCACATGCGCTCACGCCGCTATGGAGACGATGTTGACAAGGTAAAGCATCTGTCAGAAGCGGTCATTGAGAAGTGGGTGGCAAATGCTTCATATTGGGCATCTGCAGCGATAATGGCGGGCAGATATGCAGCAGGCTCGTTCGACGGTAGACATTTAGACCAGGAAGGTTCAGCCTCAGCTGAAGATCTCAGACACTACTACCCTAGTTCGAGGTGAGTCACCTAAATCTGCTATCATTTATGCTATGCCCCTAAGTTCAGCACACAGTACCTCAATGTAGGCTTCCGTTCTTCTACGCCAACTTTGCGATTATGGGCCACTCTTGAGGTCTAGCTGGGGAACATAACAGAAATCACGCCCTTGGGTAGACATTTTCAACGTAGGCAAACAGAGATGCTCGTAGGACATACCGCGCCTCGATCCCGTAACTCGGTGTAACTACCGTACATAAATTCCGTATGCCCATGCTTATACTGTGGCACCTACTTTCGTAAGACAGGTTTCCATGCCAGCACCAGGAGACGAAGTCACCTCTCAAAAAGGAAGCTGCTAGACCAGAAAGTACAAATTGCCGACGCATTGAAGCAGATCTTTGGTTACAATTGGACCTTGGTGCATGAAATCTGCGTTCATTCACTCCCTCTAGACAAATTGAGGTTGCTACCGACCTGCAAGATATCTACTCTCCCTGCCAGCAAGCCTCCAAGCTGGGATGTCGATGCCCTCGTAGGTATTGAAGAGGGAACTGAGACTATGGCATCGCGATCGCCTACAGTTAAGCTCGAGTCTGACGTTGGAATCCCTGGACCCATGGCGCGCCACACGCAGACTGAACAAGGCTCCCTCGTCGTATCACTCGGGGGTCCAAGGGTAAGCTGATTGGCTAGAGCAGTAACGTTGGGGAGTTTGGCTTTCCTGACAACAATCGCTTTAGGAGCCAGGCCATCTTTTAGTAACCCCAAACCCCAGTCCTCCTCAAATTCATCTGCTATCCTCCTTTGGAGAGTCCGCTCCAACTGTTGTCCAAGGACGCGAATCACCCGGCCGAAATATAGCGGCTAAGGCTTGTGAATTCCTGGAGACGAAGCAGCTTAAGCCAACCAAGGGGCATACTGTGCTCGATCGGCCTTCATTCGATCCTGCTCGAGGCCCCAATCTGGGGAACCGTGCTTTGAGGATGGCACTGAGTGGCGCCAATCTTCTCGGTACACCCAAGTCGCTAAAGGCAGCGAGCAACGTCCGGCCGGAGGACTTGCGCATTAAGCTCTTAAATCTGGAGAACAAGCGTCTCCAGGCAGACGTCAATCGAAGCAATGCTGAGCTCTATGAAGCCAGACTGGACCTGTCACAATGCCGATGTTTGCTGGCTCGTGCCGAAGAAGATCTGGATGGTTCAAGAAGATGTCACGAGCAGGTACTTACAGAGCTTAGGCTCGAGCTGGCACACCAAAGGGAACTCGTAGAAGCCTATCAACAAGTGACCACGGCGCAAAAGCGGATTGCCAGCTTTACCTCGCAAGGGTCGGCCACAAAGCGGCCACGCTCTCCGAGTGGAGAACATATACCTCATGCAAAGAAGCCCAAGCAGGACAACAACGACCCGTTTGAACGTGGTATTTCAACCGGTTCTAATTCAGGTCCAATTCCTCGTAATATCTCCAGTATGTCTTCAGAAGGCATATGGGGCCCGGCGATTGATTCGAAAGCGCCAGAAAATAGCACAGAACAGCAATACGTTCGAGCGACAGACAAGCACACCCATGTTGTTGCTAAAGACTATCTAGACCTCGATCTTCATGCACCAGATGGGTACGATCGTTACCTACCATCGTCGAGACGACCTAAGGAATCATCGGCACGTACGACTCTCTTCGAAGGTCGCAGTGATCTATATCGGCCACGAGGATCTGGCTGGAGGTCGACCGTTGATAGATACGTCCCTGAGGCCGAGCGCAATGAGGCGACAGGATCACCACCGTCTCGAACCGTCGAAAATCCTGATACATTTAGGTCAGAACCGAAGGCCACGCTTTCGCAAAAGCCTCCACATGTGCTTCGTCGTGGCGACATCTCGGAGGTTCGGAAAATCTCGCGCGGAATGAATAATTTCGTGCTAAAGAATGGTCCGTACGCGCATGCAGCACAGCAGCCCGGCATTCCCCGGCAGTGTGGGAGATGTTTTGTCACTTTGCGTCCGGGACTAAGCTACAAAGCCATATGTGTGCGAAGCATGGTCTGCTTCGAGGAGCTGGGACTGCGCCAGATGCTTGCTTCCGCGAACTACACTGGAAGGCAGTATAAATTGTGCGCTTCGTGCTACACCTAGATCTCACAGAGCAAGTCAAAGGCAAAGCAAGCTCAAATAGGGACAGGTGGCAACCTGCTTAAGAAGCTTCCTCTCTCTAACAAAGTTGTTGCTGCTCACGAAGGAGTGATGTAAGGAGAAACATTAGCATACTAGCGCTATCAGTACTGTTTTGTTCCAGCTAGTCTACTCCCACATCAACGATAGCAGTTTCTGCTTTCCCAGCGTCCGCAGATATCCGCATGGTCTCCTTTACCGATTTATGGTCTCTTCCTATCGGCCCCGCTAATTCGTCACGTTGTCATCTGTGGTCTCCTCATTTCTAATCGATCGAAGCATAACCGATAAGCACGGGCATCCATCTGTAGTGATTCTGTACCGGGCTATGCCCATCGACCTGATATTGCAGTACAGGTCACGTTTATGCAAGCCAGCTCCACATAATTTTCTGCGACAGACTATTTGACCATTTAGTTCTCTCTTGTCCTTGGTCTCCCACCCGTGAGCCGAACCCTTATTCGAAGATGTTTGATCGAATTCTAATGCATCACTGGCCTTTGACTGTTGAATCGATCTACGGCCCGGCAATAAGGGTCACCTGTACGTGATGCTGGCTACAAATCTTTTATAACTAGATTCTCTAACAGAGCCAAGTACTCTCCTCGATTCTTCTACGAAGTGGATGTATAGTTCCTCTTCTATATATATTATCGTATACTGTAATTCTATCGACTAATACTTACAATATATCGAACGCTTCTCGGATTTAATAGACACGCTATAAATCAAATTAGCAGAATTCCAAAAAAGTATTTTTTGTTCTAGAGAGAAATGTAATTCTTTAAAACTTGTAGATTAAATAGTATATCTAGACAATTTAAATAAGTCTATATATATATTTAAAGATATTCTTATTACAAATCTAGAATTGCTAATTATTATTAATAAGATTAAGAAACAAAATATATATATTTTTAGATATTATATTATTAACTCTTTAAATTCTTTCTAAGTCGAAAATCTACTATATAGATTTTTCTCTATATAATGTATTAATAATTTAGTATTTTGTTTTTTGTTAAAAAGTAAAAGATAGAAATATATATTGTAAATAAGTATTTATATTAATTTTAATAATAAAATTAATAAATAATTGCTACTAATTCTATTGTTAATTCTTCTTCAAAATATATATAGTTTTAGTTATAAGATTATAGAATCTATATATATTAGACTAATATATTGTATAAGTTTATTAATCTTTTTATTAATATTATATATATAATATATCTAGAGTTTTCTAGTAATAAAAATATTAATTATACTATAATTGTACAATATTAAATAGCAAAAAAACTTAAAGATTAAATAATTAAATAGTTTTGTATAAAAGTATATAATATAAAAATAATAAATAAATAGTTAAATAATAATTGTATAATAATCAAAAAATAGAAAATTAATTATTAAATAATTATACTATAATTATATAGTAGTTTAACAATAAATAGTTTAACAATAGAAAGTTTAATAATAGAAAGTTTAATAATAGAAAGTTTAATAATAGAAAGTTTAATAATAGAAAGTTTAATAATAGAAAGTTTAATTTTGGAAAGTGCAAAAATAATTAAATAACAATTTTTGAAATAATTGTGTAACAATATTCTATCTATAGCAATTTATAGATATTAAGTTTAGCGAAAAAAGATTAAAATTTAAAGATATTTTTTAAATATTAATTCTAATTTAATCGAAAACTAAACTAGTATATTGTAATACATTAATATAATTCTCTAATATTATTAATACAATAAAGTCTTTTAATATAATAGAGATAGCTTATATTAATTAACTATAAAGATTATATAGAAGAGAAAAAAAGACTTTTTTGTCTCGAAAGAATAATAAAATTTTGAAGTCTATAAGTTAAAGAGCATAATTAGACAATTTAAACAAGTCTATATACGCATTTAAGAATATAATAATTGTAAAAATACAATTATTTGTTGTTGTTGTCGATTTTAATAGATAAAAAATGCGTCTTTAAGTATCTAATTATTAAATAAACAATTATTAATTCTACAAATATCTACTTAAGGCAAATATCTATTATATTGATTCTTCTTTATATAATATATTAACAATTTAACAGTTTATTGTCTTAATTGTAAAGTTAAAATTAAAAATAGATTGTATAGAGTTTTTACATCAAACTTAATAATAAATTCGACAAAAAGTTGTCTTATTAATTTTATTATTAAGTTATATAACTAAAAATTACAAACAAACAATAGAAATATATTGTTTTTATAATAATACAATTGCTTTAGCATTTTTTGAAGTATAGTATAGAAGATTTGTTTGTAATAATTGTTTATGCAAGAAAAGCTACAAATAGATTTGCAAGAAATATAAAGTAGCAACGTTAATAAAAAGTTTATAAATAATATGTTTTATCTTTTTAATAGAATTATTAATTTAGAAGTTAATCTAATTAAGTAAAAATAAATTAGTCAAAATTAAAATTAAAATTAGAAGCAAAATTAGAAGCAAAATTAGATTTAAAATCAAAAATTACCTCTCTTTCTATAAATATATATATAGATACAAAAGCAAATATAAAACCAAGCTTTTAATTTGTTTATATTACGTTAAAAACTAAATAAACAAAAAATATAATTATAGCAAATACAAATAAGCAAGATATGTTTGTATTTAAGAGATTAAAAAAGATTGCAATTAAGAATTATAAAAAAAACGCAATTTTACTATTATCTATATTTATCTCAAAGTATTTAAAAGACTTTATATTAATTACGAAGAGCAATTACGTATTTAATATAATAAAAACAACAAATTTAAAATCTATAGATACAAATTTAAAAAAGTTAAATTCGAACTTAACAAATCTAATTTTAGAATTAAAAAAAGAAAGATACAATATTTTTTAATTAAATATATAATTAGCAATCAAAAATAAATAAATCTAAATATACAAATTAACAAAGCGAAAAAAAATAAATCTAAATATACAAATTAACAAAGCGAAAAAAAAGATTCAAAAAAATTTACTATAACAAAAATTAATATAACAAAAATTATTAAATAAAGAAACTTTTTAAAATTAGCTATAAAATATATAACAAAAATATTTAATTATTACTATATATATATATATATATATATTTTTTCTTACTTAATTTATTACTCTAAGAAGTCTATATAAGCTCTATACTATTAACGTCGACGCAATATTAGCGCAACGCTAGCGTAGCGTTTGTTTTGTCTTGTTGATTGCTTCTTATTAATTATTTATTATATTAAGAAAATTCTTTATTCGAGAACTCTATAAGTTTAAGTTCTTGCTTCTCTTTTGTTCTTCTTAAGTTCTAGTAATATTGTAACTTAAAACTAATCTAATATAGATTAATTGCATCGATTCGATTAATTAAGCTTAAATTAATTAATAAAATCGAAATTTAAATCGAAAAATCGAATCGAATTATCAAGAAATTAGATTAATTAAAAAAATTCTATAATATTATATAGTAATGCATTAAGATAACGTATCTATTTATTAAATATTAAAAATTAACAATTATAACGCATTCGATATATATATATATATATATTTTTTTTAATTTATACATGATTTAATATCTCTAGAGATCTATGCAAGATCTATATATTTTGCGATTTTTAAATCTAATCAATTACAAATAAACAAGCAATACTAGCGTCTATTTAACTAATTATAATTAATTAGAACTTGCGATCGCAATTTTGTTCGCAATACTTTGTTATAACAATATTGCGTCTTCGCCTTCTATATTGTAATATTCGTAATATAAGAAAATTCTTCAAACAAAAACTCTATAAATCTAAGAGAAATTCGAGCATTGTTAACAATGTCGTTGTCTAAAATTGTTTCAATAAATTAGTAAATAAAATTATTTATATTGTTGCAATAACAAATCTTGTTTCGTCTAGTAATTATCTTAGATTTGTAATATTAATTTTCTATTGTATTTAAGCTCTTTTCTATTGTTATTTCGAATATATTAAAAGAACGTATTTAACAATTATGCGTTTTTGATTACACTCGTATATGTTTGTTGTAATATTAAAATGCAACGTTTGTATAAAAATTAATTAAAGTTAATTTTGCTCGTTCTTAGTTAAACAAGAAGTAAATTGTATAATTTAAGACAATCGAAGTGCAATTGCATATATTTATGCGTAATCTCTAATACAATTTTGCGATATTCTATATTATTTTTATTTTTTAATTATTTGCGTTGTTATTCTTTTTAAATCTTGTCTTAAATAAGTGCTTTTCTAATAGTAAGTTTGCTTGTTATCTAATTAACAAGAAGAAGAAATTATTTGTACGTCTTGTTAACAATTTTGTTCGCAATCTTATTATCTTTTATATTTTTGTATTTTAATATTTAATATAATTTTAGTATTGTTTTGCAATATTGAATTATCTTGTATACGCTTTATATATATTTTAATCGCATTTAATTCAATATTAATTTTATCTCTTTTATAATTCTAATTAAGACTTAATTGTTTAAGTATATTTTGTAAATTTGTTCTTTTAAATTAATAATAATTTCGCAATACTTTGTTAATTTCTTTGTTGCTCTTGTAAATTTTTTAAGTTTATTGTAATAAATTAATATTACGTTAATATTTTCGAGACGCTTTTCGATACTTTAATTTGCTTTAATTGAGATTGCAATAATATTCTTATTACATTTGCTCTTGTTAAAATAGATTTATTAATATAAATTTGAGTAATTTGCATTATATTTCTTTTTAACAATTTTCTTATTACAAATAATAATTGTTTTAGAAGACTTTATTTATAAGATTGCAATATATAATTGTTGTTGCAAAGTTGTCGTTAACTTTAATATTATTATTTTTTTTTGATATTAGATTGTTACGTATGCGTAGTATTATTATATTAATAATCTTTTCGAATTCTTGTACGTTTATAATAGTTATTAATTTCTATATTAGTTTCTTTAAATAAATATTAATAGAAAGCATATTAATTTCGATTTATAAAACTTTTGTAAAAGTTGTTTTATAAATATTGATAATGCGACGAAGCGTTTATTTTTATATAAATTGCAACTTTATAATAACTTCTTTTCTTGTATTTTTAATAGCAAACAAGATATATTACGTAACAACATTATATACTATTACAAGCTTCTCTATTGCAATATATTTGCATTTTTCGACATTTATAAATATATTAAAAACTAAACTTTCTATTATTAAGATCTTTTTATATTTAATAACTAGCTTTGTTTTTATTTGTTACAAATAAACTTTTTATTTAAGTTTCGAATTAAGTTAAACTTTTAGTACTTTAATATTAAACTTAACAATTATCTTATATATTGTTAGTATTATGTCGACGCTTATATTAAATTTCTTTAAACTGCGTAAGAAGTAAATTAATTTGTGCTTTTTTTTCGCGAATTTAAAGTTATAAGTGCGTGTTTATTGCTTACATCAATTGTATATTTAAGTTAATATTTTGCAATTATATTTAGTTAACTCTTTATACATTAATATATTAATATTGTTTACAAATTTTGTAACGTTAATTTGTAATTTAATATTGTTATATTGTTTTAAGAGATTTGCGTTATAAAACAAATATAATATTAAAAATAGAAAGAAATTTTGCAATATATTAAGGTTTGTTTCTTGTTTCTTTATTGTGTAATTTTTAATAATTAATATAATGTATTGCTTTTTTAGAAAATTCTTTACTTAATTAAGTAAACAAGTTAAAACTCTTCTTTTTTTTATATTATAAAGTAGTTTAATATGCAATATATTGTCGAATACATTAAACAGATTTAAACTTAATAAAAAAATTACTCTTTTCTTTTAATTACTTTATATTGTATGCATCTTTTTAGTAATTAGTTGTAATATTATATTAATTAAACGCTATTTCCTAATTCTTATTTGTGTGTCGAATAAAGTATTATGTGCTTTTACGACGTAACAAAGATGCTTCAATATTATTAATTCTAGTATCTTATCTAGCGTATTAAGCAATGCTATAAATTTAAAAGACAACAACTCTAAATAATCTTTTTTTTTTTAATTTTTGCAACATTATTATAATTGTCTTTTTAAAATAAGACAATTGTATTTCTTTTTTAATATATTTGTTAAACAAGAATCTTATTTGTTTCGAGATAACGCAAATTAATTGTTTTAATACTCGATTAATTATTTTGTTAATTTCAAATATTTTGTTTAAAGTTGCTTTATATATTGCTCTTATTATTTTGCGCTTCGACACAATTTTATTATTTTTTATTAAAAGTAAATAAGAGAATCTCTCTATATTATCGATTAAGATTGTAAATAAGAAAGAAAAGTAAGCTTAAAATATTACTTCGATTTTGTCTTTTGCAATTGTTGTTATTTTTGTATTTGTTCTTAATAATAAAATTGTAAGCTTAATAAATATATTTGTTATTACGTTTCTAATTTATTTTGCTATTTCGAACAAATTTTTTGCAATATTTTTCGAAGTTTATATTTAATTGCAATATTTTTCGAAGTTTATATTTAATTGCAAAATTTGTTTCTTTTATATTTTTTAAGAATCTTGTCTTTTTTATTATATATTTAAATATATATCTTTTAATTACAAGAAATACAATATTAATATTGCAATTTTTTTAATTTTCTTAATTACGTTAATATATTTTTGTATTTATTTAAATTTTTTTTTGTGTAATCTTGTTTACAAGATAAAGTTTTCAATAATCTTTTTTAGAATTTTCAACAACGCAATTGTGTATTTGTTAACATTTTTTTGTTCTATTATAGCGTTTAATAATAATTTAAGTAATAATTTCTTTAATATATTGTTAAATTTTTTGATATTTATAACTTTTTAATTTTGTCTAAAGCAATATATAGACTTTGTTTGCATTTTAAGATTTAATATTGTTTTAATCGATAAATAATTTAACAAGCTTTTTATCTTCTTGTTTATATTGCAATATATTAATCGATTTGTTATTTTTTTTGTAACAAATAACAAATTAATTATAATTTGTGTTTCTTAATAATTTTTTGTTATAATATTGCGCAAAAGTATTAATATAATATTGACAAAACATATTATATTTAGTAAATTATCAAATAATAAATATTGTCTAAAATATAAAAAAATTATTTATAAAAAATAATGCAAATTAAAGTTTTTTATTATAATACTCTTGCTTTGCATGCGTAATATTTGCTTTATTGCGTTAAGATTGTCTCTATTAATTATATTATTATAATTATCGAGAGATAAATTGTAAACGTTATAAATATTAATAAGATTTAATTTAATAATATTGCTCTCAAAATATAGTTATATTATTATTGTTTTTATATTTTTGAAATATTATATATTGTATTAGTTGTTGTTATCAATATATTTGTTAATATAAAAGTATATATACTTGTTATTATCTACAAGCGTAAAGCTTACGTATCTTAGATTGTATATTCTTGTTTCTATATAATATTATTACAACTCTTGTATTACTAGTATATTATATTTTTATATTTTCTTTTTCTAAAGCAACGTTATTATTATTTTGCTTCTTAATTTATAAATATTGTATTATAATATTCGAAGCTTATTTCGTATTTTTATTATAATTTTTCTTTTATATTTACTTTTATACGTATTAAATTCTTTATTTCTTGCGTAAAAAATATATTTTGTAACAACAACAATATTACTTTGTTATCGATTTGCTCTATTAAAGTAGATTAACTCTTTATTAATTTATTAAAGCGCTTTTTCTTAATTAATTGTTAAATAATATTTTTTTTTATTACGAGAATGCTTTGCATGCGACTTATTTGTATCGAGCAATTTTTTATTATTTTTTGCTTTGTTTTTTTGTTTGTAATCTAAACAAACAAGATTGTACTTTTTAATATTATAAAAACTAAAATTGTTATTTTATTTGCTTTTATTGTTTTAATAACGTAATATAAAGACTTTATTTTTGTTGTTTTCTTAATTCTTATTTTTTTTCTTTATTTTTTAGAATATTTAAAATCGAATATCTTGTAAATTCTCTTGCAAACGTTATATTTTTACTTAAAGATATTCTCTTAATAAAAGCACTAATTAAAGCAATAATTTTGCACGCAATATGCGTATTGTTATTTATTCTTGCAATTATATATAAAATATTTATATATAAAATACTTTATATATTGTTTTATTTTGTATTTTTTGTTATAATATTTTGTAATCTTTATATTTAACTCGTAAATTACGCTTAATTATATTAATTTATTTATTGTTTTTGCGCAATTCATTTATATTACAATCAAGATATTTTTTTTCTTGTTACTCTTTTTTGTAACTTAAATTATTTTTTTAATCTTTAGATTTTAATATATTGTCTTGCATATTTTTTTTTTTTTGCTTTCTTTTTCTTTATATTCTTTAATATATTTTTGATTTTAATATTATGCATTATTACTTTTGTACGTTCTCGATATATAATTATTGTTATTAATATCTTTTTAATTTAAAAATTATTTAATTTTAATATTGTTTTGCTACTCTCGTTATTTACTCGAAAGACAATTATTTTCTTAAAGTATCTTATTTTCTATATATTCTTTTGCATTGTTTAGACTAATTGTTAGTTCAATATTCGATTTCAAATTTGAAATCGAATTGAATAGTTAAGAAATTAAATAAAATCGAATTGCTTAAAGAAGCTAGCTTATTACTATAATAAGTTTAGCTTAGTCGAAAAGTTACTATTTTAAGCAATTCGATTCTAAAAAAAAATCGAGAAATCGAATCTTAACGTTCTTACGTAATATTTTCGATTTCTTGCGAGTAGTTTAGCGTTGTTAATATCTTAACAATGTCGAAATCGCGCATTAATGTTATTATCTTTGCAACGTTTATCTTATAAACTCTTTTTATCTCTTGTTCTTCTTTAATTTACATTATTAGCTTTATCTCTCTAATTAATTGTTGCACTAAGAGTGTCTATTTAATGCTTTCTCTATTACTTGCTTGCTTTGTCAATAATAAGTCTTTTGTTATTGTTGTTTATATGCTTGTTATTTGTATATCTTTCTTTATCTCTTTAACTCTCTTTATTCGATTAATTGTTTTTTTTTAGTTTCTTCAATATTAAGATTAAATTGATTTGTTTCTTTTTCGCGAGAATTTTGTTAAGATATTGCGTTAACTTCTCGATTAAAAAATATTATTTTGTTAATATTGTTATTAAGATTATTTCGAACGCGTTTCTCTTCTTAGATTTATAGAGTTTTCTAATATTTATTATTTTTGTTTTTATGTTTGTCGCAATTTGTATTAATTTGCGTTAAGACACACTAGATATATTTCGATTACTTGTTAATATCGCGTCGATTACATTTATTTAACTTTAACAATTAAGATAAATTGTAAGCATTATTGTTAATAAGATCTTTTCTCTTGCCTCTTCTTGTATAATAAAATAGTATAATATCGATTTTTGCAGACTTAATTCTTCTTTATATAAATATCTATATTCAAATATATATATTAAATACTTGTTTTTTATTCGATATATTTATTTATTAAAAATTGAAAATTAACAACTATAATATTGTAATGTCGTCGTCTCTCAAACGTATACGCAATTCTTCTAGTATATAGATATAGTAAGCAATTGCGCATCTATTAAGTAACAATTATTGCGATCTTTTGATCTAGTAAGACTTAAGATATCTATTACTCTTGGAACGCTATAAACGTATTTAACGCATTTATTTATTAAATATTAAAAATTAACAATTATAACGCATTCGACGTATTTATTTATTAAATATTGAAAATTAACAATTATAACGCATTTAATATATCTATTTATTAGATATTAAAAATTAACAATTGTAACGCATTCGACGCATCTATTTATTAAATATTAAAAAATCAAACAAGTAATGCAAAAAAGTAATGCAAAATTGCAAATAATTTAAATAAATAAAGATTAATTTTATTTCTATTTTAAAATTTAAACTTTTAAATTAAAAATAGAAAATCTTAGCAAATCTTAACAATATAATATATTTTTTCGATTTAAGTCGATTTTAAAAATTAGAATCGAAAATCGATTTAAATTAAGTTAATTTAATTTTAAAATAGTAGAAATTAAATCGATTATTAGTTTAATTCCAAATTTTTAACTTTTAATTCGATTTAATTTCAAAAGTTAAAATCGAAAATCAAATTAACAATTAATCTAATCTAATAGCTTAGTAATTAAAATAATACGTAGTATTGCAATAACATTATTGTATATATCTAACAAATTTCTTATATTTGTTGTATTTGTTGTTCTTTGTAGTTCTACTCTTTCTTGTCTCTAGTTAAAATATGCTAGTAATATATATTTTATTATTATGCGTTCGCAATTGCAAACGCAATAAGAACTCAATACTTTAAATATTCTTTACTTGTAAAAAAATTAATTAAATTCGATTTTGTTTGTTCTAAGTTATATTAGCAACGCATTGTGCGCTTTAAGATAATCGCAATATAGAGTTAAATAATTAATTAAAACTTTAAGAGTTAATTTTCAATAATAAATCTTATTTGTACTCTCTATTTATATAGTTTTTTAAGCGCTTTAAGCGCAACTATTTATAAACATTGTTCGAACAATTAATTTGCATACTTGTTGTTGCTTTGATAAAAGTACTAATTTGTAAACATTGTTAATTACTTTATCAATTGTTTTGTTGTTTTTAATTTTTAAATAATTATATATTTAGTATAATTCTAAATTTGATTTTAATTTATATATAATTTAATTTGTCTTTTGTATTTGCTAGAGATGCGTCTAATTTAAAGTTAAATATATAATGCTTACTATTTTTAGCGATATCTAGCTATCTAAGTATATCTTATATATCTTGCTTATTTTATTAGTTTTTGCTTTATATAGCTTGACTAATTGCTTTATTTTAATTATTAATTCTTCTAGTTTTTTATAATGCGTAAGCGTTACGCTAGCGCTTTCTAGATATTTGTCTTATGCTTATTTTGTCTTGATAACAATTGTTATAATATTGTTATTTTTATTGCTTCTATCTAAGTATACTTTTAGACGCAAATTTGTTCGATTATTATTATGCTTTTTTTTGATTAATTTTTTGAAGAATGCTATTACTATTATTGATAACTTTATTTACGACAAAATAATATAGAATTGCGCTTGTACAATTGTTAAGATATCTAGATTTTAAATTATTTACTTTCTTTTTAATTGTAGCGACATCGATTTAAGCTTAAACTTTCGATCTTTTTACTTTTTATACTGCATTAAATGCGCGTTGTTATTGTCTCTATAACTAGACTTAACTTTCTTGCATTTATATTTATTATTAACTTTTAAATTAATTTATTTAGATAAATGTCGATAAAGATTGTATTAGTTTTTACTAGCAATATTTTTGTTAAAATTGCTTTGTACGCGTTTGCAAATTATTAGAGTGCTTGTTCTTATATTAATCTTAATTTAGTTATAATTGTTTTTTTGTTTTCTTTTAACTTTGTCAACATATATTATATAATCGTCTTATATAAAAGTATTAATTTTGAGATTGTTAAATATATATGCTTTCTTGTTGTTGATAAAAGATCTTAAGTACTTCTTGTTATTATTTGTAACATTTACTATGTTATTGTTAGCTTTGTCTCGATTTGTTATAAATGCAATCCAAATTGTAGCTTGCTATTTAATTAAATTTCTAATACTTTTATATCTTGTTTAACTTTTATATTATAATTTGTTAATATAACACTTGTAATTATATTGTATCTTTTTAGTATATTTGTAAAGTAAATTAGTTTATACTTTTGTTTTGCAAATTTTAATTTATATTTTTTTGTTTATTGTTTGTATCTTTTATATATTTTTGACAAAGTTTAATAGTTTTGCGTTGTTAACTTGTTATAAATTAAAATATTAATGTTATTTATAAAGTTTGTAGCATTGATTTGTAATTTAATATTGTTGTATATCTTTAATAGATTTGCGTTATAAAACAAGTACAAAATTAATAATAAAGAAGATTTTTAAAATATTTCGATTATTGTTTTGCATTTTGTTATTATATAGTCGTCTATAATTAATGTAATGCGTTTATTTTCAAGAAAGTTGTTTATTTAAATAAGAAATTAAGTAAGCATTTGTCTTTTTTGCATATAGTATTCGAATTAATAATGCGTTATATTATTGAAAGCTTTTGTTATATTTAAATTTAGTAAAATAGTAACTCTTCTTTTTTGCTCGCTTTATATTGTATGTATCTTTTTTGTTATAAGTTATAGAGTTGTGTTTATTAATCTTTATTGCTTAATTCTTATTTGTATATTTAATAAATTTCTCGCTTTTTCGACAACATAATATAGATGCTTCGATACTATTAACTTTAATATCTTTTTTAAGATATCTAGTAATGCTATTGATCTAAAAATTAAAAACTTCGAATAATTTTTCTTGTTTAGTTTTCGCAATACTATTGTAACAACTCTCTTAAAGTATATCGATTATATTCTCTTTTTAATATATTTTGCAAATAAAGATTGCATTTGCGTTAATATAATACTTACTAAATATTGCAATATTCCATTTATAATCTTGTTAAATTTCGAGATTTTATTTAAATCAATTTTGTATATTGTTTGTCTAATTTTTTACTTTATAATTAAGACGTTGTTTTCTATAAGCAATATATAATTGTAACTTTGGATATTGTTTATTAATATTTTCGATAACAATAAAAAATAAGTTTTAAATATTATTTCGATCTTTTTTTTTAATTGTAATTGCAATTCTTTTGCGTTCTTTTAAAAATAAAATCAAGACTTGTATTAGTATTTTGTTAATAATGCTTTTCATTTATTTCGCATTCTTAAAGAACTTCTTATTAGAATCTTTCGACTCTTATATTGCTAAACAAAATTTGTCTCTTTTATACTTTTTTAATATCTTGTCTTTTTTATTGCATATCTTGACGTATCTTGTCTAGTTAATTAACGTTTAATATTGTTGTTATAGATATTCTATCTTCTTTATTGCTTGCGTGCAATTCTTAAATTACTTGTATTTAACTATTTTGTAAAATTTCGCTTATAATATAAATTTCTTTGTTGTTTTTTCTAGAGTATCAAACAATTTTGTTGTAAATTTATTAATACGTCGATATTTTATTAACTTGTTTAACAAAGATACTAATAAATGCTTGCTTAATATATTATAGAATTTTTTTGTATTTATATTTTTTTATTTTTTTCAAGAATATCTTAATAACTTTTGTTGTGCGTCGAAGTTTAATATTGTTTTAATTAAGAAATAGTTTAAGAAGTTCTTTATTTTATTATTAATTTCGCAATATATTAGCTTGTTAACTAGATCGAACGTTGTAAAAATCAAGTCTATTGTAATTTTCGTCTCTTAATAATTCTTTGTAATAATTTTTTGTAAGAGCGTTAATATTGCGTTAACGTTTCTTATAATATTTAGTAAATTGTTAAACAAAATATACTATCGAAAGTAGAGTAAACTTGTCTAAAAGAAATAATACAAGTTAAAGTTGTTTACAATTATACTTTTTTCGAACATTATTATTGCTTGTTTTATTAATAATAAGTTTCTTTTATTGTGCGCTTTGTTATAGCTTCTTAAGAATAAGTTATATATTTTATATATATTTATAGACAACGCATTAACAATTGTATTGTTTTCTTTTTTGCTTCTTTGAAGTATTATTGTATTTATATCTTTAAAGTACTAGATTATATATTAATTTTTGTTATTAATATATTTGTTAATATAAAAGTATATTTTTTTGTTGTTATTCTTTAGCGCAAAGTTGATGCAACTTAAATTATAGATTTTTGCTCTTTCGCAAAAACGTTAAGATTTCTATATTATTAATATATTATATTTTTGTATTTTCTTTTCTTGCAATAACGCTATTATTACTTTATGTCTAAATTTATAAATATTATATTGTAATATTCGAAGTTTTAATTATTCTATTATTAGAGTTTCTTTTTAAGTAACGTCTTTCGTATTAATGTAATTTTTGTCTCTTATAATAATATTGTTTTTGCGCTAGTTTTTGTTACTTTGCTAGCGCTACTCTAGTTTCTTAAAAATAAGTAACTAAATAAAAAGTTTCTTAAGTAACTTTTTTTGTTTAGTTGTTTTATAATATTCTTTGTTAATGCAATAATAATATTTAGAGAATTCGAAATTTTCGATAATATTTGCATTTGATAAATTCTAACTTTAGTTCTAGATATACATAGATCTATTATAACAAAAGTCGTAATTTTGTATTACTAATATCTTGACTTTGTGCGAGATTAAGATCTAATCTAATAGATTTTGCACTACTTGCAAGAATCTAGAGATTTAAGTTAAGCTTTGCGAGAGACAATTTTAGTATTTCTCAATATTGCGTTCGTAGATGCGCTGGTTCTATATAGCAATTATGATTTGTTTGCGTAAAATGCGCATACATTTTCTTAATCTATTAGATTTGTCTCAAAAGTAAAGTTTGCTCAAATTGACAAAATCTAATGTTTAAATTAAAAAATATAATAGTTTGACGCAACTATGCAACTAGCGAGCAATTGCAAACATTTGTGCGCATTACAAATATTAAAACTTTACGCGTTAAGATATAGTCTAAATTAATAGAGATTTTGTAACTTTATCGAATATAAAGAAAACAAAACAAACTCTTCGAGTAAATTCTATCTTGACAATACTAATTTGAGTATATAGAATAGATAGATCTATAAGATTTGCAAAATCTTGTAAATATCTTGATTTCTATTAGCTTGATCTGTCTTTTAAAACGCAGATAAATCTATTTACTTTAAGCTTGCGTTTAATGTTTTTGTCTATTATTGTTGTAAATATTATAATAACTCTTAATATTATAACAAGATTTATAAGCTTGCTTTTGTTGTCTATTCTTATTGCGTAATAAATTGACTAAATTGACTTTATTATTTTTATTTTTTATTTCTTTATTTATCTTTTAATGTATTTTATATTAAATATTTAATAATTTTCTTTGCAATAATTGCATTATTACTTTGTTTACTTCTTACTAATTGCGTATTTAATTATACAATACTTCTTTGCGCAATATTTATATCTTTGTTTGTTTTTGCAATTGTATATAATATATTTATACTTTTAATACTTTAAATATTGTTATATTTTGTATTCTTTATTGTAATATTAAATTGTCTTAATCTAAGATTTATGCATAATTTTAAATTAAATTAGACAATTTATTATTTTCTTGTTAACTATTTATACTATTATCGAAACGTGCTTTTGCTTGTAATTGTCTTTAGTAAATTATTATATTTTGTTTATCTTAAAATTTAAGTATATTTTTGCGTAAGCATTTTAAAGCGTTTTAAACTTCTCTTTTTTTATATTTTCGAATATGTTTTTTATTCTTATTTTGTATATTTTTATGTTAATGCGTTTTTAACGCAAAATTGTTGCTATTAAGATTTTCTTTGTCTAGAAATTGTTTTGTTTCTATATCTTCTTGTTGCTTTCGTATATTATTTGAAAAATTATTATTCTTTTATGTTATCTAATTGTTAATATATTTTGATATATTAACAACATATTTGTAATCACTAAGTTTTGTATTAAATTTATAATTTTTTTTGCATTTATTTTTTGCACTCTCTTGATTTTCGAATTTCTTTTAATTTATATTATTAACTTTATATTTTTAGTAAACTTTTGCTTCGATAATACAACAATAATATCTTTGCGCAATAACATATATATTATAATCAAAGATGCATCTTTAATTATTTTTGTTTAACTATTTTTTGCTTAAGCTCTTGTTTGTTTTTTATCTTTAGTTATTATTATTTTTTGTTATCTTCTTAAGTTTTTTTTAGCAATAAATTGTCTTTACTTTAGAGCGAACTTAGCGCAACGTTATATTAATACGTATATTTATCGATTATATTAAATGCAATTCTTAGTTCGTTTTAAAGAATTATATTCTTAGCAATTGTTTTCTCGAACTTATAAAGTATTCTTATTTTTTTTATCTTTGTAATTATAGTCTTTTTACCTAATTAAATTCTTTGCGAAAGCGCTTTGCAAGCGCTTTGTTTATTTGTCGATATTATATCAATTACAATCTTTTTTTCTCTATAAGTCGAATAAGTTGCGAATATTATAATTGAGAATGTTTCTTAGTCTTTGCTTAGATAAATAGATAGATTTTAATAATAAAATTTATAGAATCAAAAAATGTTATTTAACAATTAGTATTCTATATTAATATCTGCGATCTAATTATTATTACTATATTAATTTGATAAAACAACGCGTTAATTGTTTAAAGAAATTATTTAAAGCAAAATTGAATTAAATAGTAAATTGTTTAAGCAATTTAAATGCAACAAAAGTGCAAAATGTTTAGAAAAATTTAATAAAAATTTAAATTACGTAATAGACGCAAATTAAGTAAATATTTTGTTTTCGTGTCAGTTTATAAACAATTTGACAAATAATTAACTTGCACAATTTACTAGAAAAGCTAAAATGTAAACAAAAATAATTGACAAATTTAAAACCAATATCTATAAAACTTAAATATAGCAAATTGTTTTTAATATTTAAGTCTTTTTAAAAGCAAGTATAAGAGACAAGCGAATTATTATAAAAAAAAAGCGATAATTTTATAAAAACTCGCAATAGTATTAATAAAGCAATAGAGAAAGCAATTGTATATATTGTAGCAAAATCGATTAAAAGTATATTTATAATAATTATTATAATTGAAAAATTAAATACAAACAAACTACTAGAATATATAGAGAAATAAAAACTATTGTTTTTTAACGTTATAATAAAGTGTAATATCAAATAACACAAAATAATATTATATACTATTTTTATAGATAATGTAAAAATTAAAAGCACGCTACAAGATTTGCAAAATTTTATAAAGTTATTTAATAATACTAAGTTTATTAGTAATTCTATATAAATGTTGTTAAATACAAATAGAGCTTAAAAGAGATATATATCGATAGTAATTGTTTTCGAAATAAAAATAAATATACAAAAAGTAATTAAAAAAGATAAAATTTACATATAAGAGAAAAATTATAGAATTGTAAAGTACAAAAATGCAGAATCTAGCATACAATGTTATAAATGCTAATTTTATAAACATAATTAAAAAATACAATAAAGAGACTAAATTTATCTATTGTAAATAAAATTATGCGTCTTAAAGTTACAAATACTTTATATATATCAAAAAACAATTATATGCTTATTTAAATTTAAAATGTGCAAATTGTAAAGAAACATATATTGTTACTAGTACAAAATATGTCTACTATAACAAAAATAGATTAAACAATATTAATAATAACTTATTACAAGTAAATAATTAATCTTAATATTAAAAAATTCTACAATATAATTGTATTAAAAGCAAATTTATTATTAAATTATATCTATAAAACGCAATTAAAATAGCAAATATTATACTTATTTAGAAATTTTAAGTATATAACAAAAAGTATAATAAAAAATTAAGTTATTTTAATTTCTCGAGAATATATTTAGTTTATAAAGACTATAAATCTAGAGTAACAATATTTGTATTTAAAACAATTATAAATGTTAATTATATATTAAAACTAGATTTAATAACAAATTCTAATATATAGTTGATTTTTATTGACAGCAATATCTTAAATAATAGTATTGTACTACTATATATTTATAAAGAAAGAAGTTAAAGTTCTAAGTTTAATATTTACACTATAAATCGAATTTTAACAAAATTTTAATTAAAAAGCACAAAAAAGTTTATTTTAACAAAAGATTTAAACGCACATTATTTTTAATAAAATAACTAAGTTGTCAATTTATTATATTCTTCTATATTAACAAGTTAATTAAGAGAAAACAAAAAAAAATTAGTAAATACATCGATAGTTCGAGAAATCCCATTAATAGTACTATTAATAACTAATAGCTATTTAGTAGAATAGTTGATGTGCTAGCTCTGCAATTATAAGCGCAAGATTTAGTTATAATTAGCAGAATTAGCAAACACGTTATTAGCGTCTAATTTGCGTCAAGATCTAGTTTGCGCATTGTTAAGATTTACAAGCGCAATTATCTACGAGCGCAATTAATTATGCGCGATTAATTACGCACTATTAACTATGCATATAGAGAGCTCTTTATAAGCGAATCGCTTTCGCGTAGAAATTCTTCGAATCGTTCGATTCTATTATACAAATTACTATAATGTAAACGAGTAATAAGCGAAGACGTAAGCGAAGCATTGGGAAAGTTCGTGCGTATCTCGAACATTAAAATTGAATCTCTATTAAGCAAACGCGCTACTAAACAAACTCTAAGTCAACTAATAGTTAAATTAGCAACATTCGCAATAAGTACTTTCTAAGCAAAGATTCTAGAATTAACAATATATATTAAATATTAGTACGCAATATAATACAAATATTATTAAAGATTTTGTTATAGATTTAGTTTTTGTGTTAACAAATTTAATTAGCGAAATTACAAATTAATATCTAGATAAAAATAAGACATATAACTTATCTCGAATACAAATTTCTTACTCGAGACAAGCTTCTCTCGAGTAAAAATTCTTACTTGAGAGAAATTAGGTTTATGTTGAGTCTATACTTAGTATAAATCTTACAAATTAAAGAAATTTATAACAATTTTTGTTCGCGATCGAGATGCATACTTAATATATATACAACTTATATAAAGTATAAACTTCTTTATTTAGTATTAAACAAAAATTAACATTTAGAGTTTTGCTTCTTCTTGATATATGCTAGATACAAACTTAATCTTTTATATCTATTGCATTCTTAGAATTGTGTAAAGTCTATAATACGCAATTAATTAAAATTCAAAAACAAGATTTTCGCATTACAAGATTTAAATTTTGTTATAATATAAATTGCTCTTAGACGTAATATAATCTCGATATAATTTTTTATTTGCGCAATTTAACTATTTATTTTGCATATATATTATATTTAAGCTTAATTTATATTTAATTCAAATCTTAATAACAATATGTCTTTTAATAATATTAGCAATTTCTTTGTCTTCGACGTTTATATATTTTTTAGCAAGAAGAATTCTCTTATATTTAAGAATTTCGCAAATTAAGATTAATAAGCAATTTCGCAATAAATAAATAAAATTGAGATTTACTCTATACTTATTATATACTAGATATTCGCTAAATATCTAAGCAAACTTTAAATCTTAATAATATTAATGCTTTTGAATTAAATACAATATTAAGTAATTAAGACGTTAACAATAATGCTTTTATAAACAATTAAGAAAACTAAAATATATTAAACAATTAAGATCCAAATAGTTTTAACAAATTATTACTTATAAGACTTAAAAAGATAAATTCTCTTTTACGCTTTATATTTATTGTATGCTAAACTAATATTTATTATACATAGAACTTTATTAACGTCAACGAAATTGCAATTATCTTCGAAGAACGCAATCAAATAATTATATTAAAAGTACAAAATTATTACGATATTCTAGCATATTTACACACGCATTTAAAGGAAATTCTTTATTTTGTATATAGAAAAAGCACAATATTAGTCGAGATCTTAATTAATATATCTATTAGAGCGTTAATTAATATATATATGTTTAACGTATATTTAATTTAAGTATAATATAATTTTAACTTATATTAAAGAAAAAACCTTGCAATAGTTATATCGGAATTAAGAAAAAAGTTTACGAAAATCGATATTATACTATTTTATTATACAAGAAGAGACGAGAGAGAAGACTCTATTAACAATAACGTCTACAATTTATCTCGATTATTAAAATCAAATAAATGTAATCGACGCAATATTGACAAGTAATTGAGACATATTTAGTGCGTCTTAACGCGAATTAATACAAATTGCAACAAACATAAAAACGAAAGTAATAAATATTAGAAAACTCTATAAATCTAAAAAGAAAAACGCGTTCGAAATAATCTCGATAACGACGTTAACAAAATAATATTTTTTAATCGAGAAGCTAACGCAACGTCTTAGCAATATCTTTGCAAAAAACAAGCGAATCAACTTAATCTTAATATTAAAAAAACTAAAGAGAACAATTAATCGAATAGAAAGAGTCGAAGAGATAAAAAAAGATATATAGACAACAAACATATAAGCGACAATAGCAAGAAACTTATTATCGACAAAGCAAATAAATAATTAAGAAAGCGTTAAATAGACATTCTTAATGCGACAATTAATTAAAGAGATAAAACTAATAGTGTAAATTAAAGAGAAACAAAAGATAAAAAAAGTTTACAAGATAAATATTGCAAAAATAGTAACATTAATGCGCAATTTCGATATCGTCGAGACATTAACAACGCAAAAGAATACACAAAAAATAAGACGTTTTAAAAAAAAAATGTCTTTCGAATAAGCAACAAGAATAGCAAAACAATATTAAAATCGAACAATTTTTAAATTAAAGAGATATTAACAACAACAATTATATATCAAAAGCGCGCAAAAGTAATAATATATAATATTAAAAATATAAAGAAAAAGAAAAAGAAAAATATAAAGAAAAAGAGAGCAAAAATAATTAAAAAATTATGCAAAATAATATATTAAAATCTAAAGATTAAAGAAATAATTTAATTTACAAAAAAAAGTAATAAAAAAAATATTTCGATTGTAATATAAATAAATTGCGCAAAAATAACAAATAAACTAATACAATTAAATATAATTTACAAGTTAAATATAAAGATTGCGAAATATTATAATAAAAAATAAAAAATAAAACAATGCATAAAGTATTAAAAGTATAAATATTTTATATATAAATGCAAGAATAAATAGCAATGCATATATTGCGCGCAAAACTATCGCTTTAATTAGTACTCTTATTAAAAAAATAACGTCTATAAGAAAGCTTACAAGATATTCGATTCTAAATATTCTAAAAAATAAAGAAAGAAAATAAAAATTAAGAAAACAACAAAGATAAAGTTTTTATATTATATTGTTAGAACAACAAAAGCAAACAAAACAACAATTTTAGTTTCTATAATATTAAGAAGTGCAATTTCGTTTATTTAAATTATAAACAAAAAAACAAAGCAAAAGACAATAGAAGCAACAATAAATTGTTCGATATAAATAAATCGTATACAAAGTACTTTTGTAACAACAAAAAAGAGCGTTATTTAACAACTAATTAAGAAAAAGCGCTTCGACAAGTTAATAGAAAGTCAATTTACTTTAATAAAGCAAATTAATAAAAGAGTAATATTGTTGTCGCTACAAAGCATATTTTTTACGCAAAAGATAAAAAATTTAATACGCATAAAATCAAATATAAAAGAGAAATTGTAATAAAGATACGAAATAAGCTTCGAATATTATAATACAATATTTATAAATTAAGAAAAATAATAATAATAGCGTTGTTTCAAAAAGAGAAAATAAAAGAATACAATATATTAGTAATATAGAAGTTATAACAATATTACGTAGAAACAAGAGTATACAATTTAAAACGTGCGAACTTTACGCTCGTAAATAATAATAAATATATATGCTTTTATATTAATAAATGTATCGACGACAATAGCTAATACAATATATAGTATTTCGAAAATATAAGAACAATAACAATGCAATTACGTTTTAAGAATAATATTATTAAACAAAATCTTATTAACATCTATAACGTTTACAATTTATCTTTCGATAATTATAATAATATAATTAACAAAAATAGTTTTAACGCAATAGAGCAAATACTACGTATACAAAGTAAGAGCGTTACAATAAAGAACTTTAATTTGCATTATTTCTTATAAACAAGTTTTTTATATTTTAAACAATATTTATTATTTAATAATTTGCTAAATATAATATATTTTATCAATATTATATTAACGCTTTTGCGCAATATTATAATAAGAGATTATTAAAAAATACAAATTACAATTGATTTGTTGTTCGTTACAAAAAAAATTAATTAATATATTGCAACATAAACAAAGTCTATATATTGTTTTAGACAAAATTAAAAAGCTATAAATATAAAGAAATTTAACAATATATTAAAGAGACTATTATTTAAACTATTATTAGACGCTACAATAAAACAAGAAAGTATTAACAAATATACAATTGCGTTATTAAAGATTTTAAAAAAGATTATCGAAGACTTTATTTTGTAAACAAAATTGTATAAAAAAGTTAAATCTAAATAAATGCAAAAATATATTAATATAATTAAGAAAATTAAAAGATTGCAACATTAATATTGCACTTCTTGTAATTAAAAAATATACATTCAAATATACAATAAAAAAGACAAAATTCTTAAGAAATATAAGAGAAACAAATTTTGCAATTAGATATAAGCTTCGAAGAATATTGCAAAAAGTTTATTCGAAATAGCAAAATAAATTAAAAACGTAATAGCAAATATATTTATTAAGCTTACAATTTTATTACTAAAAACAAGCACAAAAATAACAATTATTGCAAAAGATAAAATTAAAACAATATTTTAAGTTTACTTTTCTCTTTTACTTACAATCTTAACTAACAATATAAAGAGATTCTTTTATTTATCTTTAATAGAAAACGACAAGATTGTATTGAAACGCAAGATAATAAGAGCAACATATAAAGCAACCTCAAATAAGATATTCGAAATTAACAAAATAATTAATCGAACGTTAAGACAATTAGTTTGCGTTATTTTAAGACAAATAAGATTTTTATTTAACAAATGTATTAAGAAAAAAATGCAATCGTTTTATTTTAAAAAGACAATTACAATAATGTTGCAAAAATTAGAGAAAAAAATATTTTAAAGTTGTTATCTTTTAGATCTATAGTATTGTTCGATACATTAAATAAGATGCTAGAGTTAATAATATTAAAGCGTTTTTGCTACGTCGTAAAAGCATATAGTACTTTATTCGACACACAAATAAGAATTAGAAAACAACGTTTAATCGACACAATACTATAATTAATTATCAAAAAAATGCACACAATATAAAGTAATTAAAAGAAAAGAATAGCTTCTTTATTAAATCTAAATATATCTAATGCATTCGACAATATATTGTATATTAGACTACTCTATAATATAAGAAAAAGAAGAATTTCAACTTGTTTGCTTAATTAAATAAAGAATTTTCTAAAAAAATAACGCATTATATTGATTATTAAGAACTATATAATAGAGAAGCGAGAAATAGACGTCAATATATTGTAGAATTTATTTTTATTTTTAATATTATACTTGTTTTACAACGCAAATCTCTTGAAATAATGCGACAATATTAGATTGCAAATTAGCGTTACAAGATTTGTAAACAACGTTAATATATTAGTATATAAAAAGTCGACTAAACGCAATTGCAAAATATTAACTTAGATATATAATTAATACAAGCAATAAACACGCACTTATAACTTTAGATTCGCAAAAAAGAAACACAAATTAATTTACTTTTTACGCACTTCAAAGAGATTCGATATAAGCGTCGACATAATATTAACAAAACACAAAATAATTGCTAAGTTTGATATTAAAGTACTAGAAATTTAACTTAACTTAAAACTTAAATAAAAAGTTTATTTGCAACAAGTAAAGACAAAGCTAGTTATCAAATATAAAGAAATCTTAATAATAAAAAGTTTAGTTTTTAATATATTTATAAATATCAAGAAACGCAAATATATCGCAATAGAGAAGTTCGTAATAGTATATAACACTATTACGTAATATATCTTGTCTACTATTAAAGACGCAAGAAAAGAAGTTGTTACAAAGTTGCAATCTATACAAGAACAAACACTTTGTTGCATTATTAATATTTACAAGACAACTTTTACAAAAGTTTTATAAATTAAAATTAACGTGTTCTCTATAAATATTTATCTAGAGAAGTTAATACAAAGATTAATAGCTATTATAAATGCACAAGAATTCGAAAAGATTATTAATGTAACAATACTATGTATACGCAACAATCTAATATCGAAAAAAGAACAAAAATTAAAGTTAAAAATAATATTTTTGCAATTTAAGAAAAAATAGATGCGAACAACTTTAAAATTAACAACAATTTCGCAACAACAATTATATATTGCAATTTTGTAAATAAAGTCTTTTAGAACAATTATTGTTTATAATAAGAAAATTGTTAAAAAAAAAATAACGCAAATTACTCAAATTTATATTGATAAATCTATTTTAACAAAAGCGAACGCAATAAGAATGTTATTGCAATTTTAATCGAAGCAAACTAAAGTATTGAAAAGCGTCTTAAGAGCGTCGACGTAATACTAATTTATTACAATAAACTCGAGAAACTTACAAGAGCAACAAAAAAAATGACAAAGCATTGCAAAACTGTTACTAATTCGAAAAAACAAATTTACAAAATATACTTAAACAATTAAGTCTTAATTAGAGCTATAAAAGAGATAAAATTAATATTAAATCAAAAACAATTAAGACGCATACAAAGCGCATACAAGATAATTTAACGTTGCAAAACAATATTAAAACTATGTTAAATATCAAAATATAAGAGCATAAAAGATAATAAGATTGCGAACAAAATTGTCAACAAAATACACGAATAGCTTCTCTCTTTTATTAATTAAATAACAAGCAAACTTGCTATTAGAAAAGCACTTATTTAAGACAAGACTTAAAAAGAGTAACGACACAAATAATCAAAAAACAAAAATATCGCAAAATATCGCAAGATTGTATCAAAAATTACGCATAAATATATGTAATTGCACTTCGATTGTCTTAAATTACACAATTTACTTCTTGTTTAATTAAGAACAAGCAAAATCAACTTTAATTAATTTTTATACAAACATTGCGTTCTCGATATTACGAAAAACGCGTACAAGTGCAATTAAAAATACATAATTGTCAAATACGTTCTTCTAGTATATTCGAAATAACAATAGAAAAGAGCTTAAATATAATAGAAGACTAATATTATAAATCTAAGACAACTACTAGACAAAGCAAGATCTATTATTGCAACAATACAAATAATTTTATCTACTAATCTACTAAAATAGTTTTAAACAACAATATTGTTAGCAATACTTAAACTTCTCTTAGATTTATAGAGTTTTTGTTTGAAGAATTTTCTTGTATTACAAATATTACAATATAGAAGACAAAGATACGACGTTATTATAACAAAGTATTACGAACGAAATTGCAATCGCAAGTTCTAGTCAATTATAATTAGACAAGTAGGCGCTAGTGCTACTTGTCTATTCGTAATTAATTAGATTTAAAAATCGCAAAATATATAAATCTCGCATAGGCTTCTAGGGGTGTTAAATCGAGTATAAATAAAAAAAAAAAAAAACTTATATTAAAACTAGATTTAATTCTTTATTGTTGCGACTAACTTTAAGATTATTTAAGTTGCTCTTTTATTTTTAGAAATTAAGAAGAAAGATAAAGCAAACAAGATTTGATGTTAAAGTTTTAAATATTTCGAAATCAAATATTGCGAACACGCGCATTCGAATATACTATATATATATTTAATATACAATAGAGTTAAGCTTAAGAATATTAACAATCTTCGATAATACTTTATTTAATTAATATATATAACAAATGTTAACGCGCAATTGAAACATCGCATAGAGATTTAATATTATAAGTTTCTTAAGAAATAATAAGATTAACATATATATTGTGTGCATTTCGAATTTATAACTTGTATATACAAAAATTAAGAGTTTGCTATATAAGAGATTTATAAGATAAACTTTTACTTAATTCATACTAATTTTAAGCTAATCTTATAGATTTATCGAATTAAATATTCTTTACTTTTTGATACAAAATTATAATATATAAATTAAACAATTAACGCAAACTTAACACGTATTAATATTAACTATTTTTGCATCTTAATAGATTACAAGTTACAACAACGCACACAAAATTGCATCTTTATTAAATATTTAATTTCTAAAAAATTTATTTGCGATTAATTTTATTTTAATATAAGTTCAATATATATTAAGAATATATATGATTTAATTATTCTTAGAAAAATAACAAAATTAAGATTAATATATACGATGCACAATTAAATATCTATATTCTTGTTAATTAAGAACAATTTTTATTCTTTATACTAATTGCACGCGAAGATTATGCTTATTATTTATTATATGTTATCAAAATATTTCGAGAAATTGTCGATAATATAATTGCGACAATTAAACAATAAGATTTATTATCTTTAATAACGCGTAAGCTAAGCTTATATCTAATATATATTATATTTGCGCTAAACTTTTTGTAGAACGCTTTGTTATCTTTTTTATTATATTCGATTTACGCGTCAAATATAACAAGATTGCTCTATATTATATATACAATAATCTTAATATAAAAGATCGCATAACAACATTAATTTGCAAGCAAAAACTCGAAAAATTCTTTATTAAAATAATTTCGAAAAATTCGTTTATATTTAATTTAAGTTTCGTATAAACTTAACTTACAATCTATAGAAATTAAGTAAGAATTTGCTTTTAATTAATTACGTTCTTTAAAGAAACAATAAATTAAAAATATTATTTATTTTAACGAAAATTCTTAACAATATATTATTGTATATTGTATTTATACTTAAATTAGAATCTTTATAAATTAATTATATCTCGAAATAAATCTTGGATTTAAATAAATTTAAGACAAAATAAATCTATATAATATTTTAAATTAAAACAAGAATTATTATTGTAAATTTAATGCATACATAATATATATTAAGTATATACTTAAATTGCAATAGAAATTAATATCTACTATTACGCATAAATTAATATAAAAATTATTAAAAATTATTATATAATATTTATTAAAATGTTTAAAATATTAAAAAAAATTATTTGTTAAATTGTTTAAATTTCTTATATCGATTATAAAAACAAAGAATTGCAAACTTTTACAATAAATATAAATAAAAAATAAGTTCGAAATATACTTAATATATACTAGAATTACACAAATGTTATTAACGTTTTGTTTCAAAAATTTAAAAAATATTTTTATAATTTTAATAACTTTCGAGAGTAATTTAAATATTTCGAATATATATTAATTTTTTGTCGAATATATTCTAAGCGTAATTTTCGAAAACGTTATTTTAATTATTTAACAACTTATTTTATTAATTAATTTTAAAAGATTAAGATTGTTAACAAATTAATACAACACATAAACAATATAAATATATTATATTCTAAACTTAAAATATAAATTAAATATCGAAAAACAAAATAAATTTTTGTCGAACTATATAAAGAGAAATTAAAGATTTTTTCGCATTAATAAATACTAGTTTGCAATTATATTAATATAAAAGAAAGCAATTACTTTTAAGACAATAAGTTTGCGAGACAAAAACTATTATTACTTGCTTTTATATTTAGACAAAACTTATATTTGTTCTAAGTTATATTTATGCTAATTATATATTAAAATAAGAAAACACACTATTAAGATATTTGAAAAGAACAATTTCGAAATAGAAAAAGACATTTTATTTACTTAACGCAATCGTAATAAATTAAATTATATTATTGCTTAACTAGTTAAAAAAGATATATATAATTAATTTATGTTTGACTTAACTTAATAATTAATCAAATTATAGATAAAAAAGATCGAAGAATTGCAAAGCGTTGTCAACAATATTTATATCTTTCTTTTAATTTAAAAAATTCTTATATAATTTTTTTTTAATAAATTTAATTTTAAGCATAAATTTAGTACAAACACAATATTTAAATTCGATAACAATTTTTTTTTATATATTTTAAAGTCGCAATTTAAGAATTACTTATTTAACAAAAGATTAACGTCAAATATTAATTTAATATATATTAGATAAAGATTCTAAAACGTTTTCTTTATTATATTAATATACAAAGATACTATTTGAAAAAGATAAACGTCGAGCATCGACTTAGCATATATTAGATAAAGATTTTAAAACGTCTTCTTTATTACGTCGATATATAGAAACATTATTTAAAAGAGACAAATGTTAAGCATTGATTTAACATATATTAAGTAAAGATTCTAAAACGTCTTCTTTATTATATTAATACGCAAAGATATTATTTAAAAGAGATAAACGTTAAGTATTAACTTAATATATATTGTTATGTAGCTCTAATAAATATAAATTAAACTTAAGCTCTATAAATAATATATTAAAATTAAAGCAAAAAATACGTAACAATATTATTGAAACATTAAATTAAAAATTAAATGCAAGAACAATGCATGCAACGCATACATTAAAAACGTAATAAATTTCTATAAAAGAAAGAGAAGAAATTAACAAAAAAAGTTGTTAACTTAAAGCAATCCGATATTATTAACAATATAAAGTATATTTTGAACGTAATTTTATTGCAAGCAAATTAACAATATCTATTAAACAATTAAGATAACAATAAAAATAAATTAACTTATAAATTTATATCTTCGTTTTACAAATATTGCATAATATTAATAATTTAAGAACTTTTATTTAATCTCGAAGTTTTACGCATAAATTTAGTTTATACCAAGTTTATATCGAGCATTAATTTGAAAAAAGATTTATTACTTTATTAAAAAATTCGAAATCAAAAAAAAAACAATCGAAGATAAAATTATATACAAGATATTTGTATTGCTTGTAAAACTAACAAGTACAACAACGCAATAAATTATTATAATTACTTATTTAGTCTTATTTTATAAACAATAATATTAAGAATAAAAAAAGTAAATACAAAATTAAAATAATAAATAAGATAAATATATAGCAAGCGTAGACAAGATATAAACTAAATATGTGTTTAAACGTAGTTAAAAATAAAGTCTTGATTTAAGATTAAATAAAATATATAAAAAATTTATAGTAGATATAGATTAAACTTTAATACAAATTAATTTGTAAAAGAAATTTTTCTATTAAATTATAATTGTCGCAATAGTTACGCAAAAGCAAAGTATATAAGAAATATTAACTTACTTTGCTAGATCAAAATCGAAAAAAAAAGTATTTAATTGTTTATATTATATATGCTAGACACAACAAAGAACACAAAATTAATTAAGACAAGTTTTATTATTAAGCACAATATATGTTAAGCTTAAAACTTAATAAATTAATTTAAAAAATTTCTTTATATCGATACGTTCTAGTTTTTGCTTAATATATATTTAATATAAGTAATAAAAGACATTTTAATCTTTAACTTTCTTAGTTGTAAACATAACAATAGTTTTTGCAATAATTGTATTAATTAAATATAAGCTTAATATAAGATTAGCGTAAATAAAGAGACAATCGCACTTATTTTCTTTGCTAATAAAATAAAATTTATTCGAGAAAAAATAAATTGCGCATAAATTTAACATAGATAAAACATAAACTTGCAAACAACAACTTTATTCTTCTTTGTTATTAAAATATTAATTACGATATTAATATTTGTTAAGTATAAAATTAGCATAATTTTAATATAATTAATTATTGTGCAAAATTTATTTTTCTTTAAATTAAGAGAAGTATTATAATTTTCTTCTAAGTATATAATAAATATAAGTGTAACATATATAACTTTTAAGTTCTCTTATTAGATTTAATTATCGCAATTAACTTTTTATTATTACATTTAACTTTTTTTTGTTAATTACGCATATGTTAAATATAAATAAACCATAAATCTTTAAAAAATTTCGAGATTTTAAACGCACTATTTTTACAATTTTTTTTTTCTTTTTTACGCTTTTTTGATATTAGCATATACTTAGTATAAACTTAACTTAAAATATAATTAAGATAATTTACTCGAAGATTCGATATCTATAACAAGTATATTAACTTGCGTATAATCTAAGTATATACTAAGTACAAATTAATATAATAAAATATATAAAAGCAAACTTTTCGATTAAAGAACTAGTTTGACGCTAAGAGTAAATTAGCATAAGTTTAATATAATTTAAAAGTAAATTAAGAGCATATTTCTCGCGAGCATTCTTTAAGTCGAAAGACGAATGTTCGAAGAAAAATAACAAACAATAATTAATTAATAACATTAACAATTGTATTAATACGAATTTAATATAAGTTAAGTTTATGCGTAATTAATGCGTTAACAAAGTTTTAAAAGATAAAATAAATATTTGTATATATAATATAAGAACAAGAAAGTTAAGAGATAAATCAAGTATATAACAAGCATAAAATAAGTTTATCTTATAATAATAGCGTATATCGAAAAAAGTCGCAAATTCTTAATTATAACAATTATCTTGTATAAGCTTAGTATATACTTAATATTAATTTAGCTCACATAATATACTTTATATTATTTATATATTAATAGATAAGCGTATTAATAATATTCTAATATTTATATAAGATATAAGCTTAGCTTAAGCAATATTTATTAAAGTTATACTTCGACTTCGTAAAGTAATTTGTATCTTGTTATTCTTTAAATTTAACTTAAAGCTTTAAAGTATTAAATTAGTATAAGCTCGACATATATTAAGTATAAAAAAGACATATATTTCTTTGCTAAATAACGCATATTTGTAAAAACATTTCTTATGTCTAAATTTGCAACTATATATACTTAGCTTATGCGATATATATTAATAGCTAAGATATTTGCTTATTTGATTTAGTATAATACGTTTTTATATAACAACATAACTTAATTTTAATCTTAACTTAATATAAATCGAGCATAAATAAAATTACAACTATATATATAAATAACTAGCAATTAAAAACAATGAAAGTTATTTTATACATTTGATTAATCGATATTGTTATATAATTGCATTTGTTAATACTTAATATATATAAAGTCGCAACTAAGTTTATGCAACTTATATAATAAAGTTAAACAAAAAGATTTGAGTCTTAGAATTTGACGCAATTAATAATACTTAATATATAATAAACTTAAATTAGATTTAATTATAAATTGTCTATTGTTCTTTTTAACTTTAACAATAAATATTATTAATACTTAATATAAGCTAGATCGCAACAAGAAGTTTCTCTTTATTAGATTTATTATCTTCTTAAACGTATTTTACTTGCGCTAAATATAAACTTAATATATATCTAGCGTAGAATTGTACTATAGTTGAACGCTTATATTTAATTACAAAATTAGAATTTAAATTAAAATAAAATTCTTAAATATGTAATCAATATATACTAGACGCAAATATTGTCTATGCTATATTTATTATAATAATATTTTAGAGAAGACAAATTCTTCGCATTTATTACATTAAAATTGTTGTAATGTGCTTTAAGATTAGCAAACTAAATTGCGACAATATTTATGCTAAATATATATTAATATATTAGAAGGAATAAAATTAGAAAATATACTAAATTTATATTATGTATTTGTCGATAAAATCAAAAGTATATACTAGATTGTTGCAAATGTTTAGAAAAAATAAAGATAAAAGACGCGATAATTGTACTTTAATTTCGCAAAATACGCTAGAAACTTAACGCGCGACTTGTATTTAAATCTTATATAATCTTAACATATATTATAATAATGCTAAATTTATATTTAAATTACATATTGTATAAATGCGTCGAAATTGCGCGTTTAAGATTAAGTTAACAGTTTTTGTTTTATTTATTGTTAATTATATTAAATATAAGTTTAACTTATTTTAAGTTTTAAAAATCGAATAAAATTACAAATACTTAATATAATAAGAAGATTAACTTATATATCTAGCATATATTAGATGTATACAACGTATCTTTAACGCGTCTTTTATATAAAAGAATTTAAGCTTTTCTTTTTTGAGCGTTATATATATCGAGCATATGCTAGACTTAAAAAGCGCAATTTATTACTTTATTTTCAATCTTTTTAATTTGTTAAGCTCGATCTATGTTAAGTATAGACACAATATAAACAAAGCTCTTCTCGAGTGAAAATTTCCATTCGAGAGAAGCTTGTTTCGGATAGGAAATTCGCACTTGAATTGAGTTGTAATTCGATAAAAAGCAAATATTAAATTAGATTACGAGATTATCAAATACGAAATAACTACAAATAAATAACAAATAATATAAAATTTAATTACTATATTATATAACATTGTTAAAGCAAATTAGAAATTTTTTAATATATATTTGAATGCAAATAAGACTAGATAAATAACGAAAATTTAAAACATTTAAAATTTGGATTAAAAGGTTTAAATATTGATTCTAAAATTTAAATAATGTATAAATAAATTTATTTTAAAGCAAAAATTAAGCTTTAGATTAAAGTCTTAATAAATAGAGAAGTTAGAAACTTTACGCAAGAGAACATTTATTGCACGTTATTAATAAAGAAAATTTCGAATCGATTAAGCTTAAAACGCAATTACAAACGTCAAAAATAGATATTTCGAAATTATTAAAAAGTACAAAAAATTCTTGTAAACGAAATTGTTAAGCGAGACAATCGACAAGAATATATTTCAAGCATATAAGTATACAAAAGAACGCAATGTCGAGATATTGTTATTAATTAAGAATATTGATAAAAATTAAGCAATAGAATTTAAGATTAAATACAAAGAATTTTTGCAAGCAATATATTTAAAATTATCTATAATCTCTATAGATGCAAATATTGCAAAATATTGAAAATCTTAGAAATAATTAAACACTAAAGTAGAAGAAATAGAAAATGCTATTTTTACATTATTTTTTGAGAAAGTATTTGAATTAAATTGTATAACGTTCTTAATAATGCAAAAAGTCTATAAAACAGCTTTAAAGCTACTTAATACAATATTTATAACAATTATAGACGCTAGATATTATTTTAAATGCTAGCAAGAAGAAATAGACGTTATTTTATATAAATCTAGCAAAGATAAAACAATATCTAAAGAACATAGAATTATTACGCATCTTAATTGTCTTGTTAAAATAACAAAAAAGATAACTGTCACAAGAATTGCATATTTGGTAGAAAACTCACTATATAACATAGATATTTTGAATAACAAGCAAATAAGAGACAAAAAATAGAAATCGACTATCGATGTTGCACTAAATCTAGTATATAACGCACAGATAGTCGAAAATAGAGACAATACTCTATTTTGCTCGTCTATAAACGTTAAAGAAGCTTTTGATTACGTATCTTTTATAATATTGATTAATATACTAAAAAAACTTAATATATTACGCAATATTATTAATTGAGTTATTTGTTTTTTGCAAGAACGAGTAATCAATCTAATATTTAATAAAAACAAACAAAAATCAAAATAGATTGTTAAAAGAATACTTCAAGAATTATTAATATTATCAATATTGTTTTTGATTTATATATAATTTCTATTTTTATAAATTAGAACAAGATATAACATATCTATTTCTAGTTATATAGCAATATATATAGAAGAACGCAATATAGTTAAAAATGCTACAAAACTTTAACGTACAATTGAAATAGCGTTTTTATAAGTTAACAATAATATAGTTAAATTCGATAATGCCAGAATAGAGCTTATTTATTTCTTAAAAAAGAGAAAAGATTCTATAAAGTCTATTTTGTTATTAGATAAAACAATTGTTAAATCAAAAGATTGCGTAAAGTAATTAGACATCTAGTTAGGTAAAAAACTTAACTTTAAGAAATATGTTATTGAAAAGATTAATGCAACAAAGAGAGCAATATATTCTCTATTAAGATTATTAAATTTTGAATAAAATCTAAATGCATATATAAATAGAAAACTCTATTTAATATGCGTTACATTATTAAGCAACTACGAGACAAAAATATAATAAAACAAACAAGCAAATTATATTTACAAATTTTGACAATTGCAATCTATAACTTTAAGATTTTTTTTAAAAGATTTTAGAATATTATTAATTGTTGTTATAGAAATAGAAGCGAAACTATCTTTAATAAAGTTGCAATTACAATAGAAATACAATAAATATGCAATTAGACTAGCAAAGTTAACAAAAAACCACTTAACAAAAATACGTATTTCTAGCTTCTTTATATCTTAATATAGTACAGGAACAAAGATTAACAAGAGAAAGTACTTGAATTGAAACAAAAATAAGTCTATAGAGTCTATAGATAAAGATTTGTCAAAAGAATTTAAAAAAAATTGCAAGAAAAGTCGAAAATATTCGACACAAATGTATAGAGTGCTAAGTAAGATTAAAGATATAGTAAATTATATAATTAAGAGAAGTTCTTTTAAAAGAGCTTTTCGTCCTAAGGTAAATAATAAAATTTTGAAGTCTACAAGTTAAAGAGCATATCAAGACGACTCGAACAAGTCTATATACGCATTTGAAGACGTAATAATTGCAAAGATATAGTCGATCGTAATTGTTGTCGAGATTCATAGACGAAAAACGCGTCCCTAGACATCAAATTATTAATTAAATAATTATTAACTCTATAAATATTTATCTAAGTCGAAGACCTACTATATAGACTCTCGTTTACATTATATATTAACAATTTAACAATTTATTGTCTTGATTGTAAAGCAAGAGTTAAAAATATATATTGTAAAGTTTTTACGTCAAATCTAGCAACAAATTTGACAAATAGTTGCTCTATTAATCTTATTGCTAGATTACATAATCGAAAGAACTATTAATAGAAGATAGAAATAGCTTATTTTTATACTAGTATAGTACTTTGATATTTTCTTATTAAGGCATAGTATAGAAGATCTATTTGTAGTAATTGTCTACGCAAGAAAAGCTACAAATAGATTTGCAAGAAATATAAAGCAGCAACGTCGACAAAAAGTCTATAGATTGTATGTTTTATCTTTTTGACAAAATTATTAATTTAGAAGTCGATTTAAGTAAGTAAAAATAAATTAGTTAAAATTAAAACTAGAATTAAAATCAAGACTAGAATTAAGATTAGAACTAAAACTAGAACTAGCTTTAAAACTAGAAATTATTTTCTTGTCCATAAATATATACGTAAATATAGAGAGATATATAAATACAAGCTTTTAATCTGTCTCTACTATATTAATATTTAAGATAATAAAAAATATATATAGATTAAATACAATTAAAAAGAATATGTTTGTATACAAAAGATTAAAGAAGGTTGCAACAAAGAAGAGCAAAAAGAAAAATATAGTCTCGATATCGTTTATACTTATTTCAAAAATTTTTAAAAATAAATTTTAAATTAACAAAAGCAATTTTATATTTAATATGAAAAACAATAAATCTAGAGTCTATAGATGCGATTATTAAAATACAAAAATTCAAAAACGCAAAAATAAAGCTTAGGAAGTTTAACTCAATTGCTAAAAAGCAAAAAGCACAATAGTTATTAACTAAGCACGTGACTAGCAGTTAAGAACAAACAAATCTAGATATGCAAATTAGCAAAATAAAAGAGAAAATTGAGAAATAAATTACTACAATAAAAATTATTAAACAAAGGAATTCTTTAGAGCAAGTTATAGATTATATAACAAATATATTTAAATATTAATATATCGATCTAGTGCAACAACGCATTAATCGCTTGAAGAAATTATTTAAGATTAAATTAAATTAAATAATAAATTGTTTAGACAATTTAGATAGAGCAAAGTTGCAAAAAAAAATTACTAGAAAGTCAAATTACGTAATAGAAGCAAGCTAGATAAATATCTTGTTTTTGCGTCAATTTATTGACAATTTTACAAATAACTAATTTGTTCAATTATTAACAAAAGCTAGAACTTGAATCGAAGTAATTAGCAAATTCAAAAATAGCATCTATAGAGCTCAAAATTAGCAAATTATTCTTAATACTTAGACAATCTTAAAAACAAACATAAGAGAAAAACGTCTTATAGTAGAGAGATATATAGACGAGAACTCTATAAAAATACGTAACAATACTAAGAAAATAGTAAGAAAGTTAATTGTATATACAATATCAAAATCTACAAAGAGCACTTCTATAGCTATTATTACAATTAAGAAACTAAATGCAAATAAATTGCTAAAATGCAAAGATAGATAGAAATTGCTATTTTTAGAAGCTATAATTAAGCGAGATATTAAATAATACAAAATTATATTGCACACAATTCCTATAAATATAATAAGAGAGAAAAAAACACTACAAGATTTGCGCAACAACATAGAATTGTTTAATAATATTTAACTTATTAGTAATTCTATATAAATATTATTAGATACAAATAGAGCGCAAAAGAAGTATATATTAACAATAATTGTATTTGAAAAAAAAGCTAACGCTTAAAAAGCAATACAAAAAGACAAAATTTATGTATAAAATAAAAATCTTAGAATAACAAAGTACAAGAACGCAAAATCTAGTATACAACATTACAAATAACAATTTTACAATCATTTTATAAGAAAATATACAAAAGAGATTAAATATATATATTGTAAGCTAAATTGTATATCTTAAAATTATAAATATACTCTTTGCATTAATAAACAATTGTATGCGCATCTAAATTTAAAATACATTAATTGTAAAGAAACATATATAATTACAAGCAATAAATATGCATTGTATAATAATAGTTAATATAACAACGTTAACAATAATTTATTGCAAACAAACAATACTTAATAATATTAAAAAATCTTATTATATTCTTAAACAAAGAGATTGAACAAAAAAAAATTCGAATTCTATAATGTAATTGCGCTAGAAGCAAATTTGTTATAAAATTGTGTCTACAAAATACAACAAAAACAATAAATATTGTGCTAATTTAAGAATCTTAAATATATAATAAAAAACATAATATAAGTTTAAATTTTTAAATTTTTTAAGAAATCGATTAATATATAAAGACTATAGATTTAGAATAACAATATTTATATTTAAAACAATTATAGATATTAGTTGCATATTAAGATTAGATTTAATAGTAGATTTTAATGCACAATTAATTGTTATTGACAACAAAACACTTAATACAAGTATTGCACTACTATATATTTATAATAAAAAAAGTTAAAGGTTTAAGTTTAATAACTATATTATAGATCGAATTTTAACAAAATTTCAATTAAAAAAAAAGAGAAATTTATTTTGATCGACAACTTAAACGTATATTATTCTTAATAAAACAATTAAGTTATAAACTTGTTACAAATCTTTATATTAATAAGTTAATTAAGAGAAAACAAAAAAGAACTAGTAAATATTCTAGATATTTTTACAAAATATAACACAAACACTACTAGAGATTCTATTATAAATTTAGTTTTTGCGTTAATAGACTTAACTAGTAAAATTACAAATTAATATATAGATAAGAAAGTTGATTTTAAAATCAAATTACAAGATTATAAGATACAAAATAATTATAAACAAATAACAAAAAGTAAAAAAGTTAATTACTATATTATACAATATTGCTAAAGTAAATTAAAAAAGATTTATTGCGTATTTGAGTGCAAGCAAGATTAAATAATTAACAAAAATTCAAGATAATCAAAATTTAAATTAAAAAGTTCAAATATTAACTCTAAAATTTAAAGAATATATAAATAAATTTATTGTAAAACAAAAATTAAAATCTAAATTAAAATCTTAATAAATTAAGAAACTAAATAGTTTACGCAAGAAAATATTTATTGCACGTTGTTAATAAAGAAAATTTCGAATTAACTAGACTTAAAACACAATTATAAAAATCAAAAATAAACATTTTAAAGTTATTAAAAAGTGCATTAAATTTAATTGAACACAATTCTTAAGCAAGATAATTAACAAAAATATATTTTAAATATACAAATATACAAAATAACATATTATTAAGATGCTATTATTAATTAAGAATATTAACAAGAGTTAAGCAATAGAATTTGAAATTAAATGCAAAGCTTTTTTTTAAGCTATATATTTAAAATTATCTATAATTTCTATAGATACAATAATTGCACAAAATTGAAAATCTTAGAAATAATTAAATATTAAAGTAGAAGAAGTTAGAAATGCTATCTTTACGTTATTTTTAAAGAAAGTATTAGAACTAGATGATATAACGTTTTTAATATTACAAAAAGTATACAAAATAGCTTCGAAGCTATTTAATATACCATTGCAACAATTATAGATACTAGATATTATTCTAAATATTAACAAGAAAAAACAAGAATTATTTTGCATAAAATTAACAAAAATAGAACAATATTTAAAAAGTATAGAATTATTATATTTCTCAACTATCTTATTAGAGCATATAGCTTATTCTGGGTGCAAATTTCCCATCCGGGACGAGCTTCTCTGGGGTGGAAATTCCTACTTAAGAGGAGCTTTGTCTATGCTAAGTTTATGCTTAGCATAAACAATTTAAATTAAAGAAATTTATGACGATTTTCGTTCGCGATCGAGATGCATGCTCAATATACATATAGCTTATATAGAGTATAAACTTCTTTTTTCAATATTAAATAAAAATTAATATTTAGAATTTTGCTTCTACTTAATATATGCTAGACATAAATTTAATCTTTTATATTTATTGCATTCTTAAAGTTGTATAAAGTTTATAACGCGCAATTAACTAAAGTTTAAGAACAAGATTTTTGTATTGCAAAATCTAAATTTTGTTATAATATAAATTGCTTTTAAGCGTAATATAAGCTCGATATAATTTTTTATTTGCGCAATTTAGTTATTTATTTTGCATATATATTATATTTAAGCTTAGTCTATATTTAATTCAAATGTTAATAGCAATATATTTTTTAATAGTATTAGCAATTTTTTTGTCTTCAATATCTATATATCTTTTAGCAAGAAGAATTCTCTTATATTTAAGAATCTTGCAAATTAAGATTAACAAGCAATTTCGCAATAAATAAATTAAATTAAGATTTACTTTATACTTGTTATATACTAGATATTTATTAAATATTTAAGTAGACTTTAAATCTTAATAATACTAACATTTTAAAGTCGAATACAATATTAAGTAATTAAAATATTAATAATAATGCTTCTATAAACAATTAAGAAATTCAAAATATATTAAACAATTAAGATCTTAATAGTTTTGATATATTATTGCTTATAGAACTTAAGAAAATAAATTCTCTTTTATACTTTATATCTATTGTATACTAAACTAATATTTATTGTATATAGAACTTTATTAACGTTAACAAAATTACAATTATCTTTAAAGAATACAATTAAATAATTGTATTAAAAATGCAAAATTATTACAATATTCTAACATATTTATATACGCATTTAAAGAGAATTCTTTATTTTGTATATAAAAAAAGCACAATACTAGTTAAGATCTTAATTAATATGTCTATTAAAGTATTGATTAACATATATATATTTAGCGTATATTTAATTTAAGTATAATATAATTTTAATTTATATTAAGATTAAATTTAATTCTTTATTGTTCCAATTAACTTTAAGATTACTTAAGTTGCTCTTTTATTTTTAGAAATTAAAAAGAAAGACAAAGTAAACAAAATTTAATATTAAAGTTTTAAATATTTTAAAATCAAATATTGCAAATATGTATATTTAAATATACTATATATATATTTAATATACAATAGAGTTAAGCTTAAGAATATTAACAATTTTCGATAATATTCTACTTAATTAACGCATACAATAAATATTAATATACAATTAAAGCGTCGCACAAAGATTTAATATTGTCGAAATATTGTACTCGATTTAATCTAGTGTTGAATACTATCTAATTCAATATTACTCGACTCGATATCACGTAATCGGGTTGAATAGCATCGATCAATATATATAGTTGAGCAAGCCTCTTAGCTTCTATATAGAAACTAAGCGTTCTACTATCTATTATTTTGACAAGTTATAAGCTCAAAATAGAACAAGAAACTTATTTGCTTTTTAACTAGAATGTCTAAAGCATAGTTGATAAATCGAATTAACAATAAACTTATAATTTATTATTAATTAAGTTTTCGTTAATTTTTGATATACGAAAGCTAACAATTAAATCGTCTTAATACTTAAATCAATCTTCAAAAACTAAAATATCTATATTATATCTAATATTGTCAAAACAATAACTAGAAAGCTGTCGAAATTTGTCGAACAATCGATTGTTCAACTACTTGAACAACTAGAATCTTCAATTATTAACAATTGAATAACTAGTATTTAATCAAAGATTCTAGATACAAATGTTCTACTAAAGAGAGCTAGTATAAGTTGTAAAACAACTAAGTTTATCTTATTTGCGACTCGTTGCTTTCGTTGAAGAACGCTAATTATTTTTAACAAATATTTATCAATAATAAATTCTAAAAAGATCGAAGAATCAATTATATAACAATTATACAATTGAAGATCGATAATTAAATAACTAGTAATCAATCGAAAACGCGTTATTAAAGCGAGACAAAATTTTACTTTAACGCATTAATAAGAAAGCTAAGTTATTTAATCTTTCTAATCTTTGTTCTTCTATCTATTGCAAAAAAAAATTATTAACGATCAAACAAGTTAACTCGCTAATTCGATAACTAAAACAAGTACTAGCTAACTTCTCTTACTACAATGTACGAAACAAGTTAATAAATTAGATCGCGAATATATTTCGAAGATTAAAATAATTTTATCAATTATTTTAAAAGTAACATCGAGACGCGACTCTCAATTAAATAATTCTCAATCTTATCTAAATAAGAGAATTGAAAAGATCTTAATTATCGCAAAGACGCAAAAGATCTAGATCGAAAAGATTAACTTCTAGTCTTGTCAAAATAAGAAAACTAGAAAAATCGATTTAACGATCGCAAAGATATAAAAGAACTTTGTTATCTTTATAATTATTAAGATTAAAAAGAAGAATAAAGAGATTAAGTAACTCGATTAGATTCTAGATAATCAAAGAGCTTTATTTATAATCAAACAAAAACGACAATTTAACTAGAAATTATTTGTTATTAATACGTCTTTGTCTATTAAACAAATCAAGTCTATTAATTCTATTCTTATTTATATTTGTTATAATTAGTGTAATCGTTGGATCGAGTTTTAACCTAATTGGGTTAACTTGTTCAATCCTAACTTTAAGATTAGACAAATTTTCTAGCTCAACAAGGTAGAGCGAACGAAGAATGCGCGTCGAGTGTTTAATTCGATTCACTCGATTACGTAACGTCACGTGACGCGTTAATTATATACGATTAGCGTGGATTCTGCGCTAGCTCAATCGAGTTAGCGTAAATTTTGCGCTAGTTTAATCAAGTTAGCGCATAGATAAGATAAAATAAGATAAGCGAATGCTAACGCGACGAAGTTAGCTCGAATTCTTGACATTGATTCGACGAAATTCAACTTTAAGATCGAGTTCGCGCCTTGATCCTAGCTCAACCCTACGAGACTCAAGAGAATAGATTGGATTGAGAAAAAAGTGTTCGACTTGACTCAACGATTACACTAGTTATAATCTTAAGATAGAATAACAAGATTACAAGACTTACTTAAGAGTTTATTAATTATTTATTTATTAAGACTTTGTTCAAGCAATAATTGACAAAATTAATCAATTTAATATTGTTAACAAAGAGAAGTATATTTAGCTATCTTCTTTACTTAAATTTTTTAAAGAGTATCTATTAAACTAGATATCTAATCTAAGATTTATTAACTTGCTTAATCTTTATAATCTAATAATTAGAACATTTTTATCAAAATCTTTGTTGTTGCGCATTTTTATTATATTTATTAGTAACATTATTTATTGCTTACAAGTTATTAATAGAATTCTAAAATAACAAATTACGTCAATATTATTATAACTACTAGTATCTTCGCGTTATTTCTCGCAATTCTCAAAGACTTTCTTATTTAAGAACAAGACTTATTTGAAATTCTTAAGTAAATTAAGCTCTAGAAATATATTAATCTAGACGTTAAATCTATTGATTTGTTCAATATTATTATCGAAGAACAAATTAAATAAGATGCTAGCAACAAGAAGTACATAAATACGCTTTAAAATTAGATTGATTGTTGATTCGATTTTCGGTTCCAACTTCTCGAATCGATTCGAATCGACAATTCAACTTTAGGAATCGAATCGAATCGAGTTAATTTTCGATTCAAAAATTGGAATTGAATCGAATCGCCAAGAACGTCAAGAATACTAAAAATAGTATAAATTTAGTTTAAATTTAGATATTTTAATTGTTTTCTAGATAATGCACAATAGTAATACATAATATAAAAACAATATAATATATTTATTAATTAATTTAAATAGATTAACTATTTTTATTAAATTATCAATTAATTGTTACTAAAAATAATAAAATTTAATAAAATAGTAGTCTTAACAATTTGATTCGATTTTTCGATTTAATTTTCGATTCAAAGATTAAAATCAAATCGAATTGTTAATTTCAACTTTAGAAATCGAATCGTCAAGACTTTCGATTCGATTCAATTTCTTGAATCGAACTCGATTTCCCAAATCGACGCGATCAATCTATTTAAAATATTGTTAATAGAGATTTATATTACAATATAAAGAAGATCGATCTAGCTAAAGAAACTTATTAAAAGATTGTTAAGATATACAAGTCTAAAAAGTTAAGTGCACTAATAAGAATCTTTGTCAAATTCGAGTTTCTTAAGATTATTAATTGTTAAAACATTAACAAGTACAAAATCAAGTTTCGCAATATTATTGATAAACTATCTGTTAGAATATTAGATAGTAGAACGCTTAGATTTCTAAGAAGCTAGAAGATAGTTTGCCTAATATATACAAAGTATCAAGAGTCGAATCGAGTAGCTATTCGACACTAAATCATATCTAAATATAGAATTTTTATACTTTCTTCTAAATTAACAACTCTATTTAGCTCTCTTAACTTAGTAAGCAACGTTTTTCAAACAAGTTAATTCTAAATTTTTATAAAACTTTTAAAAACAATCAAGTCTTAAAGTCTATTTACTAAAGAAAAAGAAAAATGTATAAAAGTTTTCTTCTAGCAATTTATATACATCTTAACGTATACTAACAAACTTAAACTTAACTCGATTTCGTAAAATTTATAAAAGATAAACTAATATAGACGTAAATAACAAATACTTCGAACGTAATAAAAATAATAATTAAGTTCAAGTTAATAAATAGAAGTAACAAAGATAATAAATAGATTTTAGTTTTATTTATTAGATATAACAATAATTCAATTGCGATGCTAAAAAATTTAGCGTTTAGACATATCTATTATACATCTAAAAAACGTCAAAAAGTCTAAAATTTGTTTTAATAAAGACTTTGTTAGTTTATCGATTATCTAATCAATTGTAATTATATATTTTAACTTAATATCTTTTTTAACAATTTTTTCGTAAACAAAATGTTGTTAAATATCTATATACTTAATGCGAAAGTACTAATTAAAATTCTTAATAAGTGCTATAATTTTCTAATTGTCGCAATAGATAATAATAACAATTAAAGAATAAATTAAAGATTCAAAGAAATTACGACAAGCAACAAGAACTTAAGTAACAATAAGAGACATATTAAAATACTAGATTTGCTTCAAAAGTCTTAATAATTAAATTGTCTCTTTAATAATTTAAGTTTGTCTTATATATTGTGCTTTATAAATAAAGAGAGTTACAATTAATTATTGTTTAAAAAATTAATTAATAATTTTGTTATTTACGTTAAAAATATAGCTCGAGATAAATTGACAAATGTCGCAATTATCTTTTTAATTATCGTCAATATAGTTAAACAATAAAGCGAAGTTATTCAAAAAGACAAAACAAAGATTAAGAATATCTTATATATAACAAAAAATTGTTTGACAATCTTTTAATAAATGTTAATAAAGTTGAAAGCATATTTGCTTATTACAAAGACAATATAAATTAAATCGAAACGTATATTAAGTATAATATATATAAGAAATTCGATAACAAATTAATAGACGTATTAATACGTTACAAATGCAATATATTCAAGACTTGCAAATTTAAAAAAAAAATAATAAAAATAACAACAATATTGCACTCTTATGTTTTATAATTTTTGAATATCTTCTTTAAATAAATTTTTTAACTTAAGAATAAAGTACAATTAATGCAATCGCATTCAATGCTTATATTTAAATAGAATTTTAATAACTCGATATTTGTATTTTGAATTGCTTGTGCAATGCAACTTTGATTTGCTTAATATTTTTTTAATCAAAATCTATTAATAGAATGTTATTTATATAAATAACAATAATAATTGTGTTATTAATAAAGACGTTGTAATCGATATCGAAAGAGCAAAAATCTAACTTTCTTAAAAATAACAATAAAATTTTATATTATACTCAAAAGAACTACTTTAAATTATACAAAATCTTAATAAAATAACAAACTTTGATATCTTGTTTATATTTTATAAAGAGTTCGACGTAAATTTCTTTTTAACAATTTTATAGAGAAAAAGCAATTATAATATTTATTTGCTCTATTTCTTAATTGTTAACGACAACAATAACAAAGAGAACTTTATAACTTATAAACTTTATTATAACAATAAACATTTTATTACAATCGAGATTTTCTTGTTGTTTAAAATCGCGAATTATTTATTAAGTCTTGTATCGTATTATCTAATTATCGATTTCTTATTTAAGTTAATAAACTTATTTGCTCTAGAAAACGTCCTTGTCTTTAAATATTATTATAACAACTTAAATATCATTCTTTTTATAAATTTTTTTTTTATTGTTCTAAATTAATTATTAATTTATTTTGAAGTTAAAATTAGTTATAATCTTTTTGTAAATCTTTAATATATAAAACTTCAAAAATATAACTTTAAAAAGTAAGATTAACATATTAATTAAAAAATTGCGACAAATATATAATTCTAAGTAATTTTTTAAAGCGCGCAATATCGATAAAGTTTAAAAGATATTGTTGAATTTAAATTAAGATAATGCAAGATAATTTTCTTAAATTGTTTTTTTATTATTTATACTCGATTTAACATCTCTAAGAATCTATACAAGATCTATATACTTTTGGAATTTTTAAATTTAATCAATTACAAATAGACGAGCAACACTAGCGTCTACTTGTCTAATTATAATTGACTAGAACTTGCAATTGCAATTTTGCTCGTAATACTTTGTTATAATAACGTCGCGTCTTTGTCTTCTATATTGTAATCTTTATAATACAAGAAAATTCTTCAAACAAGAACTTTATAAATCTAAGAGAAGTTCGAGCATTACTAACAATATTGTTGTCTAAAATTGTTTTAGTAAATTAGTAAATAAAATTATTCGTATTGTTGCAATAATAAATCTTGCTTCGCCTAGTAATTGTTTTAAATTTATAATATTAATCTTCTATTACATTTAAGTTCTTTTCTATTGTTATATCGAATATGTTAAAAGAACGTACTTAACAAATATATATTCTTAACTGCATTCGTACGTGCTTGTTGTAATATTAAGAACGCAACATTTGCATAAAAATTAATTAAAATTAATTTTATTTATTCTTAATTAAACAAGAAGTAAATTGTGTAATTTAAGATAATTAAAGTGCAATTGCATATACTTATATATAATCTCTAATATAATCTTGCGATATTTTGCGTTATTCTTGTTTCTTAATTATTTATATTATTACTCTTTTCGAATCTTGTTTTAAATAAATGCTTTTCTAATAACAAGTTTGCTTGTTATTTAATTAATAAAAGAGAGAAATTGTTTGTGCATCTTGTCGACAATTTTGTCTACAATCTTATTATTTTTTATGCTCTTATATTTCGATATTTAATATATTTTTAATATTGTCTTGCAATATCGAATTATCTTGTATGCGTCTTGTATACATCTTAATTGTATCTAATTCGATATCGATTTTATCTCTCTTATAATTTTAATTAAGACTTAACTATCTAAGTATATTTTATAAATTTATTCTTTTAAATTAGTAACAATCTCGCAATACTTTGTTAATTTCTTTGTTGCTTTTATAAGTTTCTCGAATTTGTTATAATAAATTAATATTACGTTAACGTTCTCGAGACGCTTTTTAATACTTTAATTTGTTTCTATTAAGATTGCAATAATATTCTTGTTGCGTTTGCTCTTATTAAAATAGATTTATCAATATAAGTTTAAGCAATTTACGTTATATTTCTTTTTAACAACTTTCTTACTATAGATAATAATTATTTTAGAAGACTTTATTTACGAAATCGCGATATATAGTTGCTATTGCGAAGTTATTATTAATTTTAATATTGTTTGTATTTATTTTTTCTTAAGTTGCAAAGAGATTATTCTTAATTTTAACTTTTGTTTTTTTTTTCGATATTAAATTGTTGCGTATATGTAATATTGTTATATTAATAATCTTTTCGAACTCTTGTGCATTTATAATAGTTATAAATCTTTGTATTAACTTCTTTAGCTAAATATTAATAAAGAATATATTAATTTCGACTTGTAAGATTTTCGTAAAAGTTGTTTTATAAATGTTGATAATATATCGAAGCGTTTGTTCTTGTATAAATTGCAACTTTGTAATAACTTCTTTTTTTGCGTTCTTAATAATAGACAAGATATATTACGTAACAATATTATATGCTATTACAAGTTTTTCTATCGCAATATATTTGCGTTTTTCGATATCTATAAATGTGTCAAAAACTAAATTCTCTATTATCGAGATTTCTTTATATTTAATAACTAGCTTTGTTTTTACTTATTGCAAATAAGCTTTCTATTTAAGTTTCGAATTAAGTTAAACTTCTAGTACTCTAATATCGAATTTAACAATTATTTTGTATCTTGTCAATATTATATCGACATTTATATCGAATCTCTTTAAAATGCGTAAGAAGTAAATTAGTTTATATTTTTTTTTTCGCGAATTTGAAATTATAAGTGCGTGTTTATTGCTTACATTTGTTGTATATTTAAGTTAATATCTTGCAATTGCGTTTAATTAACTCTTTATATATTAATATATTAATGTTGTTTACAAAGTTTATAACGCTAACTTGCAATCTAATATTGTTGCATTATTTTAAGAAATTTGCGTTGTAAAACAAGTATAATATCGAGAATAAAAAAGAATTTTGCAATATATCAACGTTTGTCTCTTGCTTTTTTATTGTATAGCTCTCGATAATTAATATAATACGTTGTTTTTTTAGAAAATTCTTTACTCAATTAAGCAAACAAGTTAAGACTCTTCTTTTTCTTATATTATAAAATAGTTTAGTATGCAATACATTGTCGAATATATCAAATATATCTAAACTTAGTAGAAAAGTTACTCTTTTCTTTTGATTACTTTATATTGTGTGCATCTTTTTAATAATTAATTGTAATATTATATTAATTAAACACTATTTTCTAGTCTTTGTTTGTATGTCGAATAGAATATTATATGTTTTTACAACGTAGCAAAGATGCTTTAATATTATTAACTCTAGCATCTTATTTAACGTGTCAAATAGTACTATAAATCTAAAAGACAACAATTCTAAAAAAAAAATTTCTCTTAATTTTTGCAATATTATTGTAATTGTTTTTTTAAAATAAAACAATTGCATTTCTTTCTTAATATATTTGTTAAATAAGAATTTTACTTGTTTTAAGACAACGCAAACTAATTGTTTTAACGTTTAATTAATTATCTTGTTAATTTCGAATATCTTGTCTAGAGTTGCTTTATATATTGCTTTTATTATTTTGCGCTTTAACACAATCTTGTTGTTCTTTATTAAAAATAAATAAAAGAATTTCTTTATATTGTCGATTAAAACTGTAAGTAAAAAAGAAAAGTAAGCTTAAAATATTGTTTTGATTTTATCTTTTGCAATTGTTGTTATTCTTGTGCTTGTTCTTAGTAATAAAATTGTAAACTTAATAAATATATTTGTTATTGCATTTTTAATTTATTTTGCTATTTCGAACAAACTCTTTGCAATATTCTTCGAAGCTTATATCTAATTGCGAAATTTGTCTTTCTTATATTTCTTAAGAAATTTGTCTTTTCTATTGTATGCTTAAACGTACGTCTCTTAATTACAAAAAATACAATATTAATATTGCAATCTCTTAATTTTCTTAATTACATTAATATATTTTTGCATTTATTTAAATTTAACTCTTTTGTGCAATCTTATTTACGAAATCAAGTCTTCGATAATCTTTTTTAAAATTCTTAATAATATAATTATATATTTGTTAATACTCTTTTATTCTATTATAGCATTTAATAATAATTCGAGTAACAATCTCTTTAATATATTGTCAAATTTCTTTGTATTTATAACTTTTTAATTTTGTCTAAAACAATGTATAAACTTTGTTTGCGTTCTAAGATTTAATACTATTTTAATCGATAAATAATTTAACAAGCTTTTTATCTTCTCATTTATATTGCAATATATTAATCGATTTGTTGTCTCTCTTGTAACAAATAATAAATTAATTGTAATTTGTACTTCTTAATAATTTTTTATTATAATATTGCGCAAAAGCGTTAATATAATATCGACAAAGCATATTATATCTAGCAAATTATCGAATAATAAATATTGTCTAAAATATAAAAGACTTGCTTATAAAAGATAATACAAATTAAAGTTTTTTATTATAATACTTTTGTCTTGCATGCGTAGTGCTTACTCTATTATATTAAGATTATTTTTGTTAATTATATTGTTATAATTATTGAAAGATAAGTTGTAAACACTATAAATATTAATAAGATTTTATTCGATAATATTATCTTTAAGACGTAATTATATTATTATTGTTTTTATATTCTTGAAGTATTATATATTGTGCTAATTATTGTTGTCGATATATTTGTTAATATAAAAGTATATATATTTGTTATTATTTACAAACGTAAAGCTTACGCATTTTAAATTGTATATTTTTGTTCTTGCATAATATTGTTACGACTTTTGTATTACTAATATATTATATTTTCTTATTTATTCTTTCTAAAGTAACGCTATTATTACTTTGCTTTTTAATTTATAAATATTATATTATAATATTCGAAACTTATTTTGTATTTTTATTATAATTTCTTTTTTATATTTACTTTTGTGCGTATTAAATTCTTTATCTCTTGCGTAAAGAGCATGCTTTATAACAACAACAATATTACTTTATTATTAATTTGCTCTATTAGAATAAACTAACTCTCTATTAATTTATTAAAGCGCTTTTTCTTAATTAATTGTTAAATAACGCTTGTTTTTATTATTACAAGAATGCTTTGTATACAACTTGTTTATATTAAGCAACTTACTTTTGCTTCTATTGTTTTTTACTTTATTCTCTTATCTATAATTTAAACAAACAAGATTGCACTTTTTAATATTACAAGAATTAAAATTGTCGCTTTGTTTATTTTTGTTGTCTTAACAACATAATATAAAGATTTTATTTTTATTGTTTTCTTAATTTTTATTTTCTTTCTTTATCTTTTAAAGCATTTGAAATCAAATATCTTGTAAACTCTCTGGTAAGCGTTATATTTTTACTTAAAGATATTCTCTTAATAAGAGTATTAATCGAAGCAATAATTTTGCGCGCAATATGCGTATTGTTATTTATTCTTGCATTTATATATAAGATATTTATATTCTTAACACTTTATATATTGTTTTATTTTGCATTTCTTGTTATAATATTTTGCAATCTTTATATTTAACTTGTAAATTACACTTAATTATATAAGTCTATTTGTTGAATAAATATCTCGAAAAAAATAATTAGACAATTGTTCTTGTTTTTCAATTCGAAGACAAGCAAAATATTGCAATACAAATTGACAATAATTATAATTTCGAATTATTACTTGCTTGCTAAGTTAATATTCTTAAGTATAATATTAATCTTTTGTATAAAAATTTAATTCAAATATTTTGCGAATTTATTTATTTCGAGATTGTTAACAATAATAAATTCTAATTTAATATTGCATTTGTTTCTTTAGTTTTTAAAGATTTTCTCAAAATACTTGTTGTTATTGTCGACGCAAAATTAAGTGTATTTGTTGTTCTTATATTTGTATTTATTAAGAAACTTCTTAAAAAATATTCAAATCTTTTCTTTTCTAATAATGCAATTAATAGATAAGTATTTAATTTTGTTGTTTATTTAAGTGCAAATATAGCGAGCATTATTATACTTATAAAACAAAAGCTTTATAACGTTTACATAAATAAAATCGATAAATTATTGCTTAAACGCAATAAAATAATTGTAATTTTCGAATTTGTCAATATTGTAAACGCAAGAGACGCAAATATTCTTTAGAAATAATTTGATAAAATTAAATATTTCTTGATTAACTAATTGCAAAATATTTTGTTGTCTTAAGTACTTAAGACGTTTGTATTATATTTAATAAATAATCTTGTTAACAAAAATTAATAAAGTTAGCAAAGCAATTGCGAACAAAATTGTAAAAACTTCTAAAACAAAGAAATATAAATTATCTTTCTTTATAATGCGAGTCTCTTGTTTAATTAAGAAGTTATTTTTAATTAGAACAAAATCTATTTTAAACTTGTTAAATATATTAAACAAAATAAGATTATAAAAATTATCGAGAATATATCAAACGTTATAAATAATAATTTAGCAATCTTCTTTGTTAATCTTGAAATAAAATTGAATAAAATTAATATTAATAATTGCGAGAATGCTTGTAACTTTATTTAAAAAACAATAAAATATGAGCTTGTAAAAGATAAAAATATTAGAATTTTCAATTATATGCTAAATGTATTTATAATTTAGAATTTATTTGTTAAAAAATTTGTTAACTTGTAAGATAAAATTAAGATTATAAAAGACAATTTATAAACTTAGATTGCTAATTATATTAACAAAAATTAAATAAATTTAATAAATAAAGACAACAATTGTATTTTATTTATTGTTTTTCTTATTTTTAAACTTTTTGTTTTTGTCTTTATTCTTGTTGTTCTTGTTATTTTAATAATGCTTGTTTCAAGATTTATTGCTATTGTAAGATTTGTTAATACAAATCTTTTTTTAAACAACTTTTAAATAAAAATGCTTTTCTTAATATTGCTCGAGAATATAATAGTTCTTATTGTAGAAATTGTAATAAAAAATTATTTGTATAACTTTGCAACAATAATTGCGATTTTTGATACTTAAATACAATAACAAGATCTTTAAGATAGCAACAAGATTGTAAGCAAGTAATATAAGTTTGTTTTTAATAATTACAATATTAAGTAAGTTGCAATATTGCGCTTTGTAATTGTAAATAATCTTAATTAATTAATATTTCGAAATATTGTCTTTCTTAAAGAAATTATATTTATTAACTTATTTATTAATGAAGAATTGAGCAAAGTCGAGTAGTTTAACAAGATATTTGTAAATTAATTAATTAATATTCATCTTAAGTTTATCGAAATAAATAAAAAATTTGTTAACAATATTACGAAACTTAATATTATATTTATTAATAATAATACAATTGTTAACTTTAATAATTTCGAATTTGATTTAAATAAATATTAACGCGCTAAAATCTTTAAAAGTGCAAATATTAATAATAATGTCTTAAATTTCTTTTGCAATAATAATGTTTTTAATATTTAAATATAAATTATTTTTAACGTAAATACAAAGAACAATACAATAATTGTTGTTGTCTTTAACTTATTTAATGCACTTAACAAAAATAAAGTTGTTAAAAATTACTTCGAACTTAATATATTTTTATAAATAAGTTTACTTAAGAATTTTGTACATTTCTTCTTTTTAAACAAGAAATTTTATTGTAGATTTTAACAATAATGCAAAAAATTAATAAAATCGAAATAAAGATATTAATAAATGCAATATAGATAATTTCGATTATCTTTAAAACTTAAATAACGTCTTACAATAATAAAATTCAAATAAAAATGTTTTAACAATTAGATTAAATAAATTACAAAAGTCTAATAAGCTTGATATAAAGACAATATTTACGTTTTCGTATTTATTACTTAATTCGAATAACAACAAGATATAGACGTAAAGAATTTCGTTTTAATAAGCTTGCTTATTTAGAAAGTATATAAAAATCTAAGCAATAAATCGATAAATACGCAAGAAACTTAATTTGTTGTATTATTCGTAATTTTAACAATTATAATGCAAGTCTTCTAGAATCTCTTTAACAATCTTTTACGTCAATGATAATTGATATAATTTGATAAAAATATTAATAATAGAAAGTTCAAATATAGAGCCCTTTTGTTTGCGATTAATTGATATTCTAGATTTAATAAGCGTTTGTTCTCTTTTATTCTTTTGTAAAACAATAGTTTCGAGAACAATATTAATTATCTTATTTTCACGAAGCTAAATCTCGACTTTAACAATTAGATTTGAATTAATTTTATTGTTTTAAGATTAAATTTTAGACATAATTGTTAGAAGATAATTGATATTCGATAAGTTAACAATAATTGAAAAAATAAAAATATTAGAAAAATCAATTTTCTTAATAGAAGCGCGTTAAGATACGTAACTAACTTCTATCTCTTTTTATGTATTTTTCGAACTAAATTTTAGTCTTTTTACGTTAAATATAACTTTAACTAATAATAAGACATTTAGATTGTTATTAGTAATAGCATTTTATAGCAAAAGCTAATAAATAAATAAGAAATAAGAATTAAACTTAATCGATCAATTATCGACTTTAAATTAAAGAGATTTCAAATCTTTGAATTTAATTAATTATAATTTCGCGAACAAATATTAGTGCTACTCGTCTATTTTTAATTAATTAGATATAGACGAGATCTTTTTATCGATAAATAAGATTTACAATTGACGTTTCGAACAAGAAAATAAACTTCCAAAAGTGTCGTAAATAATAATAAAAAACAAGATTAATTAGATATTCTTTTTCGAATAAAATTAATTAGATGTTTCTTTGAAAGAACAAGACTAGTTAGATATTATAATTAATAATAAGATTGATTAAACGTTTCTTCAAGTAATAATTGAATTAATTTAGTTATCGAATTTCGTTCTAAGTAAGTTAAAAGAAATATTTCAAATAATAGATTTCAAACTCTTTGATATAATTTAGTATCTATGTAAATAAATAGATGTTTCTAATAAATAATAAAATAATTGATCTTAAACAAGTTACTCGCTTATTTCTCGAACTTATAATTTGTTAGAATATTAGATAGTAAAACGCTTAGATTTCTAAGAAGCTAAGAGACAGTTTGTCTAATATATACAAAGTGTCAAGAGTCGAGCCGAATAGCTACCCGGCACTAGATCAGATCTGAACATAGAATTTTCACAACATTAATATAAAGAAGCTTTCTAGATTAATTTATTAAATCTTAAGCTTAATATATATTGTGCTTAATAATAAAACTTGTCTCGACTAATTTTGTATTTTTTATTGTATCTAGTATATGCAATATAAATAATTAAATACTTTTTTTTTCGACTTTAATTTAGCAAAATAAGTTGATACTTACTATATACTTTGCTTCTATATAGTTGCTACGACAATTAAAGTTTAATAGAAAAATTTCTTTTGCAAATTAATTTGTATTAAAGTTTAATTTATGTCTAATATAAAATCTTTATATACTTTATTTAATTCTAAATTAAGATTTTACTTTTAACTATATTTAAGTATTTATTTAGTTTATATCTTGTCTACGTTTGCTATATATTTATCTTATTTATTATCTTAACTTTATACTTATTTCTTCTATTCTTAATATTATTGTTTATAAGATAAAGCTAAATAAGCAATTATAATAGTTTGTTGCATTGTCGTACTATTAGTTTTATAAGTAATATAAATATCTTGTATATAATCTTGTTTTTAATTGTTTCTTTTTGATTTCCAATTTTTTAATAAAGTAATAAATCTTCTTTTAAAGTAATATTTAATATAAACTTGATATAAGCTAGATTTATATATAATACTTCGAAACTAAATAAAAGTTCTTAAATTATTAATATTATACAATATTTGTAAAACAAAGATATAAACTTATAAGCCAGTTTATCTTTGTTATTGTTTTAATTGCTTAACAAATGTTGTTAATTTGTTTGCAATAAAATTACGTTCGAAATATATTTTATGTTGCTAATAATATTAAATTGCTTTAACTTAACAACTTTTTTTGTCAATTTCTTTTCTTTCTTTTGTAGAAGTTTATTACGTTTTTGACGCATATATTGTATGCGTTGTTCTTGTACTTAATGTTTAATTTAATGTTTCAATAATATTGTTACGTATTTTTTGCTTAATTTTAATATATTATTTATAGAGCTTAAGTTTAATTTATATTTATTAAAGCTAGACAACAAGATATATCGAGTTAATATTCGACGTTTGTTTCTTCTAAATAGTATCTTTATATATCAATATAATAAAGAAGATGTTTTAAGATCTTTATCTAATATATATTAAGCTAATACTTAATATTTATCTCTTTTAAATAGTATCTTTATATATCGATATAATAAAGCAAACGTTTTAGAATTTTTATCTAATATATATTAAGTTAATATTCGATATTAATTTTTTGTCAAATAAGTAGTTCTTAAGTTGTGACTTTAAAATATATAAAAAAATTAAATGTTAAATTCAAATATTGTATTTGTGTTAAATTTATGCTTAGAATTAAGTCCATTAAGAAAAAGTATTATATAAGAATTTTTCAAATTAAAAGAAAGATATAAATATCGTCGACAATGCTTTGCAATTCTTCGATCTTTTTTATCTATAATTTGATTAACTATTAAGTTAAGTTAAATATAAATTAATTATATATATCTTTTTTAACTAATTGAGCAATAATATAATATAATTTATTGCGATTAAATTAAGTAAATAAAATGTCTTTTACTATCTCGAAATTGTTCTTTTTAAATATCTTAATAACGTGTTTTCTAATTTTAGTATATAATTAATATAAACACAATTTAAAACAAATATAAGTTTTATTCAAATATAAAAGCAAGTAGTAATAACTTTTGTCTTGCAAACTTATTGTTTTAAAAGTAATTGTTTTCTTTTATATTAATATAATTGCAAATTAACATTTAGTAATGCAAAGAAATCTTTAATTTCTCTTTATATAATTTAAAAAAAAAATTGTCTTTTGATATTTAATTTATATTGTTTATATATTATATTAGTTTGTTAACAATCTTAATTTTTTAAAGTTAATTAGTAAAATAAGTTGTCAAATAATTAAAATAATATTTTCGAAAATTATGCTTAGAATATATTCGACAAAAAATTAATATATACTTGAGATATTTAAATTACTTTCGAAAGTTATTAAAATTATAAAAATATTTTTTAAATTTTTAAAATAAAACGTTAGTAATATTTGTGTAATTCTAATATATATTAAATATATTTCGAGCTTATTTCTTGTTTATATCTATTGTAAAAATTCGCAATTCTTTGTTTTTATAATTGATATAAAAAATTTAAATAATTTAACAAGCAACTTCTTTTAACGCTTTAAATATCTTAGTAAATATTGTATAATAATTTTTGATAATCTCTATATTGATTTACGCATAATAGTAAATATTAATTTCTATTGCAATTTAAATATACACTTAATATATATTGTATATATATTAAATTTACAATAATAATTCTTGTTTTAACTCGAGATATTATATAGATTTGTTTTGTTTTAAATTTGTTTAAATACAAGATTTATTTCGAAATATAATTAATTTATAAAGATTTTAATTTAAGCATAAATATAATACACAATAATATATTGTTAGAAATTTTTTAAAATAAATAATGCTTTTAATTTATTGTTTCTCTAAAGAACGTAATTAATTAAAAGCAAATTCTTGCTTAGCTTCTATAAATTTTAAGCTAAATTTATGCAAAGCTTAAACTAAATATAAATGAATATTTTAAAAATCTTTTAATATAAAAATTCTTAAATTTTTGCTTGTAAATTAATATTGCTATACAATCTTTTATATTAAAATTATTATATATATAATATAAAGCAATCTTGTTATATTTAACGAGTAAATCGAATATAATAGAAGAGATAATAAAGAGTTTCGCAAAAAGTTTAGTACAAATATAATATATATTAAATATAAACTTAGTTTAAGCGTTATTTAAAATAATAAATCTTGTTATTTAATTGTTGCAATTATATTGTTAACAATTTTTCGAAATATTTTGATAAAATATAATAAATAATAAATATAATCTTTTCGTGCAACTAGCATAAAGAATAAAAATTGTTCTTAATTAACAAAAATATAGATATTTAATTGCGCATTACATATACTAGTCTTAATTTTATCGCTTTTCTAAGAATAATTAAATTATATATATATTTAATATATGTTAAACTCGTACTAGAATAAAATTAATTGTAGATAAAACTTCTAGAAGTTAAATATTTAATAAAGATGTAATTTTGTGTGCGTTATTGTAACTTGTAATTTATTAAGACGCGAAAATAATTAATATCAATATATATTAAGTTTGCGTTAATTGTTCGATTTGTGTATTATAATTTTGTATCGAAAAATAAAGAATATTTAACTTAATATATCTATAAGATTAGCTTATAAACAATATAAATTAAATAAAAATTTATCTTATAAGTCTTTTATATAATAGACTCTTGATTTTTGTATACGCAAGTTATAAATTCGAAATATATATAACGTGTACATTAATCTTGTTATTTTTTAAGAAATTTATAATATTAGATTTCTATACAATACTTTAATTGTATATTAATATTTATTGTATATATTAATTAAGTAAAGTATTATCGAAGATTGTTAATATTCTTAAGCTTAACTCTATTATACGCTAAATATATATATAGTATATTTAAATACGCGTATTCGCAATATTTGATTTCAAAATATTTAAAACTTTAATATTAAATTTCGTTTGTTTTATCTTTTTTCTTAATTTCTAGAAGTAAAAGAGCAACTTAAGTAATCTTAAAGTTAATTGCGACAACAAAGAATTAAATCTAGTCTTAATATAAGTCAAAATTATATTATACTTAAATTAAATATACGTTAGATATATATGTGTTAATTAATATTCTAATAGATATATTAATTAAGATTTCGACTAATATTGTACTTTTTTTATATACAAAATAAAGAATCTTCTTTAGAAGCGTATATAAATATACTAGAATATTGTAACAATTTTTCATTTTTAATACAATTACTTGATTGTATTCTTTGAAAATAATCGCAATTTTGTTAACGTTAATAAAGTTCTATATATAATAAACATTAGTTTAGTATATAATAGATATAAAGTATAGAAGAGAATCTATATTCTTAAGTTTTATAAGCAATAATTTGTTAAGACTATTAAGATCTTTTTTTGATTTTTTTAATTGTTTATAAAAATATTATTGTTAATATCTTAATTATTTAATATTGTATTTAATTTAAAAGCGTTAATATTATTAAAATTTAAAGTTTACTTAAATGTTTAACAAATGTTTAATATATAATAAGTATAAAGTAAATTTCAATTTTATTTATTTATTGCAAAATCGTTTATTAATCTTAATTTGCGATATTCTTAGATATAAAAGAATTCTTCTTGCTAGAAGATATATAGACGTCGAAGACAAAGAAATTGCTAATACTATTAAAAGATATATTGCTATTAAGATTTAAATTAAATATAAACTAAGCTTAAATATAATATATATACAAAATAAATAGCTAAATTGCGCAAATAAAAAACTATATTAAGCTTATACTACGTCTAGAAACAATTTATATTATAACAAAATTTAGATCTTGTAATATAAAAATCTTGTTTTTGAACTTTAATTAATTGCACGTTATAGACTTTACACAATTCTAAGAATACAATATAAATATAAAATTAAGTTTATATCTAGCATATATCGAGAAGAAACAAAACTCTAGATGTTAATTTTTATCTAATATAGTGTAATCGTTAGATTGAATTTCAACTCGATTGAATTGATTCGTTTAATTCTGATTCTAAAATTAGACAAATTTTCTAGTTTAACAAGATAGAACGAGCGAAGAATGCGCGTCGAGTATTTAACTCGATTTATTCGATTACGTAATATTACGTAACGCGCTAATTATATGCGATTAACGTAGATTCTGCGCTAGCTTAATCGAATTAGCGCATAGATAAGATAAGATAAAATAAGCAAATGCTAACGCGACAAAGTTAGCTTAAGTTCTTGATATTGACTTGACAAAATTCAATTCTAGAATTAGATTCGCGTCTTGATTCTAATTCAATTCTACGAGACTTAAGAGAATAAATTGGATTAAGAAAAAAGTGTTCGATCTAATTTAACAATTACATTAATCTAATACTAAATAAAGAAGTTTATACTCTATATAAGCTATATATATATTGAGCATACATCTCGATCGCGAACAAAGATTGTTATAAATTTCTTTAATTCAAAAAATTTATGCTAAGTATAGACTCAATATAATTAAAGTTTCTTTTAAGTAAGAATTTCTACTCGAGAGAAGCTCGTTCTAGATAAGAAATTTGCATTCGAGATAAACTATATGTTTAATACAAATTTATTAATCAAAATCAAAAAATTTTGCAAAAAAAATTAATAATATTCTATACAAATGCACAAAGTGCTAAATAAAATAAAAGATAAAATAAGTTATATAATTACAATTAATTTATTATCTTAAATAAGAATCAAAGATTGAATTATGCGTTATATTAGTAAGCAATTACAAAACAAAAATATAATAAAACAAATAAACAAATTATATTTATAAATTTTAGCAATTGCAATTAATAATTTTAAGAAAAATTTTAAAATTTTTTAAAATATTATTAATTGTTATTATAAAAATAGAAGCAAAATTACTTTTAACAAAGTTGCAATTATAACAAAAATACAATAAATATATAATTAAATTAGAAACATTAATAGAAAATTATTTAATAAAAAGATATACTTCTAGTTTTTTTATATCTTAATATAATATAAAATCATAAATTAATAAAAGAAAGTATTTAAATTAAAACAAAAATAAATTTATAAAATCTATAAATATAAATTTGTCAAAAAAATTTAAAAAAATTTATAAAAAAAATTGAAAATATTCGATATAAATATATAAAGTACTAAATAAAATTAAAAATATAATAAGTTATATAATTATATTTAACTTGTTATATTAAAATTCTCTTTAAATTACAAAAATCAAGAACTTGATTAAAATTTAAAAAAATTCGAAAAATAAAAAAATAACAAATAACAAATAAGAAATATTTTATTATAAAATTTAAATTAGTTTAAAATAAAATAAATATTATTATATATATAGATAATTTTAAATTTTAAATTAAAGTATTAAAAAAAAACTTTAATTATTAAAGTGTATTAAAATAAAAGTTTATTTTTTACAAAAATTAAATACAATAAATAATTATAATTAAGATTTAAAAAAGTATATAATTGTATTAAATACAAAATATATAATAATTATATAAACAATATTAATTTGTTAACAATTAAAAAAATAAAATATTAATATTTAAATTTTTATTAATAATTAATTAATTTTGAAAAAATTACAAAATATTAAAAATTAAAATTTTACTAAGATTTAAAACTAGATTAGACAATATAAAATACAAATATATATTTTATAAATTTTAATTAAAACAAATATTATTAAAAATAAAAAAGTAAACAAAAAAACAAAAAAATTAACAAAATTAACATTTATAGACTTTATAATAACAATTTCGCATTTTAGAAAACAAATTAATAAAAAAATAAAAAATAATTATTTAGTAAAATAACAAAAAATTAACAAAAGCAAATATTATATTAAATATATTCTAAAGTTACTAAATATTAAAAAAATATAAAAAGAATCTTTATAAAATATAAATAGATTTACTTTTATAACTTTTATATAAATAAAAATAAAATATAAATATTTTTGTTAATATTTATTTAAATAAGAAAAAGTAAATAGCTTTAAATCTATTAATATATATAAAAAGATACAAATACTAAATTATATAATATTAAATTGCAAATATTATTAAAACAAACAAAGTCTAATAGAAAAAACTCTAAAAATTAAAATATTAACAAAAAAAATTATTTTTAATTTAAAAAGATATAACTTATACTTTAAATTATTTAAAAAAAAATCAAAGTAACAATAAAAAAATAAATTTAAAAAATAACAAAAAAGTTTTAAGAATTTTAAGAGAATTTTTAATTATATATTAGCAAATATTAGAATAATATAATTGTTAAATTAAGTCGAACACTTTTTTTTAAATTCGATTTATTCTCTTAAGTCTTGTAGAATTAAATTAGAATTAAGACGTAAACTCGATTTTAAAATCGAATTTTGTGAAATTAATGTTAAGAATTAAAGTTAACTTTGTCGCGTTAATATTTGCTTATCTTATTTTATCTTATTTATGCGCTAATTTGATTAAGTTAGCGTAGAATTTATGTTAATTATATATAATTAAAGTGTTACGTAATATTACGTAATCGAATAAGTTAAATCAAATATTTAACGCGCATTCTTTGCTTGTTTTACTTTGTTAAGCTAGAAAATTTGTCTAATTTTAGAATTAAAATTAAACAAATTAACTTAATTAAGCTAAAACTTAATTTAACAATTATATTATATTAGAATTGATTAATATACTATATATAATAATAATAAAGAGATAAATAAAATTATGCAATATACTAGCTCAATATATATAAATTATATAATGCTATAGTCTAAGATTGTATATACTTAATAAAGAAAGAAGAAAATAGTTAAAACAAACAAAAATTAAAAGAGATTGCTATAAAAATATTCTAGAAAATATTAATATTGTTAATATATATATAATTTCTATTTTTTAAATTAGAGCAAGATATAAGATATTTACTTCTAGTTATATTAATAACGTAATATTTTTTCTTTCTTTATTAAGTATATACAATCTTAGATTATAATACTATATAATCTATATATCTTGAACTAGTATATTACGTAATCTTGTTTATTTCTTTACTATTATTATATATAATATATTAATTAATTCTAATACTTGCTAGTATATAATTAAAAAAGCTCTTAAGAAACTTCTAAATTCTCTTGTTTCTTTTTAAACTTTTTTATTATTTTTAAAATCTACTTTCTTGTTGTTACTTTAATCTTCTTTAAATAATTTAAAATATAAATTGTATCTTTTTAAATCAAAAATAGATTTTTTTATTAATATTTTAATTTTCAGTTTTTTTTTATTAGACTTTGTTTGTTTTAATAAAATTTGCAATTTAATATTATATATTTTAGTATTTATATTTTTTTGTATATATTTGTATATTTAGAGCTATTTACTTTTTCTTATTTAAATAAATATTAACAAAAATATTTGTATTTTAATTTTATTTGCATAAAAATTGCAAAAATAAATCTATTTATACTTTATAAAGATTATTTTTTTATTTTTTTAATATTTAATAACTTTAGAAAATATTTAATATAATATTTGCTTTTGTTAATTTTTTGCTATTTTACTAATTAATTCTTTTTTATGTTTTTATTAATTTGTTTTCTAAAATACAAAATTATTATTATAAAGCTTATAAATATTAATTTTGTAATTTTTTTATTTTATTTTTTTTACTTTTTTATTTTAATAACGCTTATTTTAATTAAGATTTATAAAATATATTTTTGTATTTTATATTGTCTAATTTAATTTTAAAACTTAATAAATTTTTAATTTTTAATATTTTGTAATTTTTTCAAAATTAATTAATTATTAATAAAAATTTAAATATTAATATTTTATTTTTTTAATTGTTAACAAATTAATATT